>Ga0209550_10000619_pt1 | contig 33740 bp, 29 predicted proteins | sample LauGreSuBDMM15SN_2_FD_187567 | JGI IMG/M metagenome (GOLD analysis project Ga0209550, IMG submission 187567) | Freshwater lake microbial communities from Lake Michigan, USA - Su13.BD.MM15.SN (SPAdes) (version 5) | ecosystem: Environmental > Aquatic > Freshwater > Lake | place: Lake Michigan... | reverse complement strand
GGATAATACTGAACAGCAAGGATCTCATACATCCAACCAAACTTTGAACTTTCACGGGGAATCCACTTTGCAACCAGGCTGATTTTCTTCTCATCCGCCACAGATGAACTGCTATAAATCTCATCGTCCATACACAATTGGTGGTTCATTTCTTCAATACAGTATTGAATAAGCGGGTGCGACTTATCACCGGTTTGGTCGAACACATATTTACAAAAATATTTCATGTCCTTCCAGGAACCATAGGGCGCTTCGACCATTTGTTCAGGTGCCCCGAGAACAAAGAGTCGAAGCGCGGTCTTTGCAAGGACCGGGTAATACTTATACCAAACCCAAATCATCATATACGACAATGCATATTCCCCCTTTCCGCCATGAATGTCACGTGTTTTTCCGATGATTTTGTAAAGAAGCACGAGCAATTCCTTGCGATTCGCATCGGAACATCTCGTCAAGTCACCTACTATTTCGTCTAGAATTTGGGCCAGAGTTGAAATGCCGGATTCGGTTGTGCGGACACACTGAAAGTCGAATTGCACGATTTTTTCTTGCATATTGTTTGACCAGTCCAACTCTGGGTAGCCGTTATCACCTTGGCGTATGTTTGACACGGCATCGATTGCTTGAAGTAATGCCGCCATCTTGTTTTCGTAAAATTTATTCGAAACCTGTTTCGAATAAATCTGGTCAATTTTTTTCAAAATTTGTAAATATTTATCGCATAACTATGGCCCAAGTGCATTTTTAAAATTCGTCGCCAAAAATGTTTCTAAATAATTTTCTTGAAAAATTTCACGCCGGTTCTCATGCTTTTTCGTAAAAATATATGCGTCTTGTGATTTTTTCACCGTCCACCCCTCGTCCAATGCATTGTATAGAAACATCATTTTTTTAAATTGCCGTTTCGACATTTGTATCGACGGGGAAGAATCTTCCCCCAGTTGAATTTCCATGGTAGACAGACGGCGTTGTATATATGACATCTATCTATTATATTTGCGAGTTTTACGATTTCGGCGATTGGAATCTAAATTTTACAACCGTTTTCGTTCCAAAACAACACAATTGTGGTTCGACACTGCATAAATATTCGTTGAATAACTTCAAAATCCCAGTCCTTATTTTATTTTTTTTGAAAATCTTCGTTTCTGCTGTTTACAATTCGTCCTTCTTATTGTCTTGGATTTCCGTTTTTTGGTTTTTGTGTTTTCTTTTCTACCACCACGGATCGCCGAAGAACGTTCTACCAATAAAGTAGATTTTGGACCAACATATCCACCCGCACTTAGTGAATTGACATCTCCATTTCCATAAACAGAAAGCAATATGTAACGGGCCATAGACGGACGGTCGTTCGCAAAAAAACGGCGGACTGCATCACCATCAAAATTAAATTTTTTAATTATACTATTCTCTGTGTATATTGGACCGGTCGTGTCTATATAACCAGCGAACTTCATTAAAGCCTCAAATTCTTGACGTCCGTCACCATAATATTTTCGATGGGTGTATTTCAGTAAATTGAATAAATCGTTTGCGTCCTTTGACATTAACGTCTGCCAAAAACCTGATGCAAAATATCCGTTGCTGTTACTTGTTCCGCCCACCGTATTTCTATTGTAATATTCTAATAATTGAACTATGACGTTTCTTAAAACGACTCGTGCTTTTAGGTCCTCGCCTGTTACAATATTACTATTTGTGAATACACTCAATGTTGGTATAGCAGTCGGATCTCCAAAACGAAGCGTCGAATTCGGAAACGTACACGTGGTGTTTATCTTTATAACTTGCGAACTGGACATTTCTGCTGTTAATAAATAATACTCCGCTCCGTCTCCCTTCTCTGGTTTTACCATTACTGAAAAATTAGATCCCCACTCATACCTTTCTCCTGTAACTTCGCTTTTTGGACAAAGAGACATTGCGTCTATTACAGAACCGACGGGACAAAATGATTTCGTCGACCAATCTTTTCTTCCTCCGCCTCCTTCAAGTAAATTAGAAATGTTTGCCGCGTTATTGATAACAAATTGTCCGGTTGTAAGAAAAGACAGTGCAGTTTTATATGCTTTTTTCAAATTGTCAACGGGATAAGCCGGATTTTTTATATATTGTCGAATAAGTTCCTCTAATTTATCATCCAAATTTCCCGCGGGCAAAAGCCCCGCAAACTCATTTTTTCTCCAGGCAATGTTTTGCAGAATTGCGAATTGTGCGTTTGTGAAATAGTTTGTCCCTTTGAAAATAGTGGTTTTATTTCCCTCTGTGTCGCACGCACCAGTTAAACACAATAGAAGTCTCGCTAAACATATATTCAAATTGTTCGCGTTTAATCTATCCGCTTCTGTTAATTCGCCGTGTGACGCCAGCCGTGCTTCGTTTTCTGCTTTACGAGCGTCTTTTTCTGCCTGGTCTACTATTTTTTTGCAATTTTTTTCATACAATTCCAGGATCCTTATTTCTACAGTTTTATACTTTAACATTGGGCTTCTTCCTGAACTTCGATTTGTAGAATCAGGATAACAACCGTATAAATATGCGCGTTGTCTATCCGATAATGCAATATCGTTTTCTCGAAACGCATTCACAACGCTTTCTAAAAATGAGTTTCTATCGGGGACATTTGGTGTGTTCGTTGTTAGATTGACCGATGTATAAATCTGGTTAAACTCGTATAGAATTGAGTTGAGTTGGGTTTTTAATATATCGCATTGTTCGGAGGTAGTTCCTCCGTGATGAACCTGATTTATTCTAGCACCACCGCTTGATTCTATTAAATAATCCGATGACAAATTCATTGCGATAGAGTCATTCCGGCCAAGCGCTTCGTTATGCCTTCCATCCGAGGAACCCGGGTCTCTATTTTGTTGTTGAGAAAAAGGCGCGAATCTAAAAACAGAAGTGCCAACTAACGACGACGGGTATTCGGGAATATCTGTGGTAAAATGTATTGGTTCAAAGACAGTATCTAAATCTGTCATATAAAATCTATAAGCAATGACAAATCTATTTATTGCATTGACTGGGCTGTTCAAATTTCCAAAATCCAAATAATTCCCAAACAAATTCATTTTCATTCTTTCTATATTTTCATCGATACTATCAAAATTCGACATTTCAGTTTCTCTTATCGCCAACGTGCCATCGATAAAATAGAAAAGTTCAAGCCCGTCTATTTGTCTAGTACCAATTGTAAACTCGTCGTCATTGTAAATTATATCTTTCACTCTATTGATGCCATAATTGAAATACAAAATAATATATAATTTCAGTTTATCATTCATAAGATCTGAAAAAAATATATTTACAATGGAAATGTCCACACCATAAGACACTGTTTTACGATATAATTCTATACCTAACAATAGATAAATGGTGAGAATGTTTTTTTCGTGATTTACTTCTTCCGCTTCATTTTCTATAGATAAAGCGCTTTGCCCGGAATTCCGCCTTTCTTCTAGTAATTTTTTTTTTTCAGTTTCTCTTTTTTTTTTAGTTTCTTCGTTTCTTCTACGCTGTCCCTTTTCTCTCAACAGGGCGGTATTTTTTTCAGGTATTCGCGAAATACCACCTTGTTGGGGTTGCAGAGTAAGTAAAGAAGCAGTTAATTGTGCGATATCTTTCTGACTATCTCTCCATCTATTCGCACCCATCTGTTCTTTTACACTCATATCGTGAATCCAATCGTGTGCTAATGCATTTGCAGGAAAAAAGGGATATAAGTCATTAGATAATAATAATTCTTTTACTGCCATAAATCTATATAATCTATTCATAAAATAAATCCATCTTACACACCAAAAACAAATAAATGTTCTCATTTACACCTTTGAACATTGTAAACTGCACAAATGCGGTTAATGTTCATCGGTGTATAAAGATCTTAGGTAAACTGTTAAAGCCTTTATCTAATAAGTAAAAGTTTTATTCGCATAAAAAATACATCTTTCAAAATATCTTGACATAAAAAACCTACATAAAAACACTACCTCAAAATAGATATCAAACCAAACAAAAATACAATGGCGAGTTCTGGTGCACAAAAACGCCAGACAACGACCGCCCCCAAATCCACCATTATTTCCAACACCATTGATTTGAAGCATACGGAAATGCTAAATCACTTCCAGGAGATAGAAGAAGTAACCATACCCAAACTCGTCGCAGAGAAAGCCGAATGGAAAGCAAAAGTCGCCTCCTTAAAAGAGGGCCAAATCGATGAATATATGGACATTCGGGACAAGGTTCTCTCCCTTCAACAACAAATTCGTGATTTGCGTGGCCAAAAACGGAATTATTTGTTGGACAATTCGAAATACGTCTTCCAATATTTTGAACAAAAGCAGAAAATCTCAAATAGTGTGACAATTCCGGTAAATTCCAGCAATGTTCTCAATTGTTTCTTCAAGATCAAGTCGCCGAATCCGGAGTCCGCCAATCTATCTTCCGACAAATATGTTCAGTCGAAAAAGGCGTATCAAAACTACTGGCGAAATGTCAACAATGAGATTTCGAACATCCAAGATTTTATCGTATCAACAGATGTATGTGAAGTCTGTGGCCAGGGGGAATTGATTCCGCAGGATGAAGAAGGGATTTTGATCTGCAATAATTTACAATGTGGCAAGTTTATCACCTATATCGTGGATAGTTCAAAGCCCACAAACAAAGAACCCCCCAACGAAGTATCCTATACCGCATATATTCGATTGAACCACTTCAAAGAAATATTGTCTCAATTTCAAGCCAAGGAAACTACACAAATTCCCGAAGAAGTCATCGATGCCATTCGCGCGCGAATCAAGAAAGAACGCATACAAGACATGGCACTCATCAATTATGATAAAATGCGTGATATTTTAAGAAAATTAGGATACAATAAATATTTTGAACATATTCAATATATCAACACCTTATTTGGCGTAAAACCGCCGATTATGAATGAAGAATTACATGAGACGTTGTGCGTGTTGTTTATTGAGATTCAGAAACCCTGGGCTGTTCATTGTCCTGCGAACCGAACCAATTTTTTTAATTATACGTATACCCTATTTCAGTTGTGTGTTTTGTTAGATCAAACACAATATCTACCCTATATTCCAATGATGAAAGATCGCGAAAAACAATTGGAGCAGGATATGATTTGGAAAAAGGTGTGCCAAGATTTGGATTGGGAGTTTATACCGTCGGTATGAACCGGGGGGTCAACCAGTGGTATAAACAAGTGGTGAAAATATTATCACCCGATACTATATCCAAACATGGCAACATCATCGGAAAAAATCATTGAAAACGAAATATATGCATGGCAAATAACGATAGGAACATATGAAGATGAAGATAAAGCAATAGATACGATAAATCGTAATGCGGGCACAATTGATTTCGCAAGAACATATGGCCTCTATAATGACACCTTACTTACCGCCGCGTTATCCAATGATTTAGAAAAAGTGGCTATTCAAATAATGAAAATAAGCGAAATCGTAAAGGGGGTCGATGTCAACGTCGACCATGTCAACGAGCTGGGCGAATACGCGTTTTTACTCGCTTGCAAAAAAGGGTTTATTGAGTTGGCATTGGCTATTTTGAAGAAAGGCACCACATTGTGTGCACCCGACAACAGCGGATTCACCCCGCTTATGTATGCATCTGGTCGAAGAGACATGGTCCGTCTCGTAGAATATATTGTCAAACATAATGCGCACCATAAAACATGTGATATTGGCTATGCAAATGACAGTGGCACAACTGCGTTATCCGTGGCCTTGGAAAATGGAATTGAAGAAACCGTGAAACTCTTGTTAGATTCCGGGAAGTCGAACCCGGGTTCTATACTTAAAGAATACAATGATGTTACCATATTACAACGCGACCTCTATGAAGGCATACAAACTGCCAAACTGATTTTGGAAAAGACGGGCATGGATTGTAATCCGTTGTATATAAGTAAAAAGGATCGAAGCACGGCATTATTATTGGCCATGCCAACGTTTGCCGACTTGACCCATGTTGATGATCACGTCGATGTGATACAAACGCTGCTTTATTTCGCAGACCAAGAACCGGCATTGAAATATGTAGATTATAAAAACACGGATGGGTTCGCGGCGTTTGATTTATTGTTTGAAGTGGCGGATATAGCGGATATCCCGGTGAACACGAACATTTTAAAACTATTTATCGATTTTTATTACAAAAACCACCCGAACAGCAAAGTGTTTTTAAGAAACATTGATAAAATATGCGAGGACGGGGTATTGATTGGTGCGATAAGAAAGATGTATCCGGGTAAGAAAACCAAGAAAATTTTAAAGCACCTTTGCAATGATGTGGTGGAGACACATGTAACAGTGAAACAACACAGAGGAAACAACTCGAGTCCCGCAATTCAAACCGGGAAACGAATTCATATGGTTCGAACTAGAACAACTCCGCTAGAAGAAGCCGAAGAGATACCGATCGTCCATGCCGAAGAAGAGGTGTCACCGATGGATACTGGATTCTACGTAGGTGATCCCCGCGACAGAGGGATACGACAAACCAAACGATTGGGTGGGAAAAGACGAAAAACGTTGAAGAAAAAAGGTCGCAAACAAAAATGATAGACTTTTGACACAAACCCATATAGACATATTGTGCCTGCTATCATAATATGTCTGTGTATACGTATCCCGTGGACATCCCCGAGATGTCTTATACAAATGATGCAGAATACCAAGACCAAATTCGGATGCTTTTTCGCATGAAGGCGATCGATACCGACGACGACCTGTCTGATGAATATGATGAAAACGCGGCAATCCGCGCGATGGATTCGATATATGAAGCCACGAAACAGAGCGCGCTGTTTGAAAAGGTCTATGTATTGGCGGCAAACAAGTTGTTTCTAGAAGATCCAGCAATGGGTCTACCGATTCTGTTTAGTTATGACTATTTAGATGTGTTTCATCGGTGTCTTGTGCATTATTTGAGAACCCCTGAAACATTTGACGAAACTACGGCAATTTATCAAGAACTCTTGTCGCGCGTTGCATGAATAAATATTGATTTGAAAAAACAATATATATTCGTATGTATATAGTATATATAACATTATGGCTTCGACAAGAAATAAAAACACTGCTGGCGATTATAAACTCGAACAAAAAAATAATACGGGAATATCTGCATATTCGGCATATACATCGTATGGTCAACCCCAACAAACGTATTTCCCCGGAAACGGATTATTGTCTGGTCGTGTGGCATCGGAGAACCTTTCGAAAAACGCATGTGATATTGAATCTCAATTGTTCGGCATTGGCAGCACGAATTTAGAAACACCAAAGGCGCCTTGTGTCGCCGAACTTACGGGACATTCCAGTTTGAATATTATTGAGAAGTTGCCAATTCTGGTGCCTGAACCTCTTGTGGTGGAGAAAAATCAACGTCCTTACCTGAACTTCTAGGGTGATTTTTTACGGAATAACGTGAAAATGCGCGCTGTTTATGTTTAAATGTGGTGTTTTGGCGAATACGCACCTGCCTTTTTGTTTCTAATTCGAGTTTGGACACGGATAAAGGCTTCTGAAATTCCGCCACTGGGTCCTCTTTTTCATCGGTTTTGTATTCATCTTCAGAGGCTGGTTCAGCAACGACAGGTGTCTTTTGATAGGAGGTTGTGTCCAACAATGCGGAATTGATGAGATCAATGATCGATATGTCTTTTATATTTTCTATGCTTTTTTGAGGAAGCGTGTCGCATTTTTCAATAGCAATCGATATATACTCCATGATGGGAGTGGTTTTTCCCGCAGCATTGATTTGTATCGGTATTTTAATATTTGCCATTACATATTGATTCGATTGCATTTTTGGTTCGTTTATATACAGTTGCGTAACTGTATCTAAATTGTTTTTTGGAGAACATCAATGAAAACCCGCGCCTTTTTGGACCGGTGCGTCGTTATTGTAAATTTCATTATTTTGTGTGTCTAACCAGATCGTTTTTATATTTTCTGGCCCGTCCAACTGTATATTCGCGACTTCTACGGCGTCGGCTGGTTTTTGTCCAGGGCGAGCACGCGGTTTTCTCATTTGGATCGTCTCGTTGTTTTCGATTGACCCTTCGTGTGTGTTGGTCCCTGGAGTTTCTTGTGAAGCCACAGTTTCAATGGGAGGCGCATTTGCGGGTTCAGGGCAATGTGGTGGTGGCGCAACTGCGGGTTCGGGGCAAAGCGGTGGTGAAACCACTGCGTTTCCGGGTGCAACCCCTGTGGTTACGAGAGGACCGGGTGTAGATGTCGTAGTAAGAAGTGATTGTAACGTGGATAACATGGGGTCTAGCATGTTTGTTACAGGTTGTTCTGACGCTATGTTCGCGGGCGCAACCACTGCATTTGTTTGCACAGGCGCAGATGTCGCAGTAAGAAGCGTTTGCAATGTGGATAACATGGGGTCTAGCATGTCTACCCCCAGTTGGTCCGGTGCTATGTTCGCAGGTGCAACCACGGTTATGGGGACAGCTGGTTTTTCTGTTGTAGTAAGAAACGTTTGCAATGTGGATAACATGGGATCTAGCATGTCTGCACGCGGTTGGTCCGGTGCTATGTTCGCAGGTGCAACCACGGTTATGGGGACAGCTGGTTTTTCTGTTGTAGTAAGAAACGTTTGCAATGTGGATAACATGGGGTCTAGCATGTCTGCACCCGGTTGTTCTGGTTCTATGTTTATAGGTTCAACGCCCGCGGTTACGAGAGGAGCCGGAGTATCTGTCGAAGTAAGAAGCGTTTGCAATGTGGATAACATGGGGTCTAGCATGTCTCTGCCAGGTGCGGTCGTCATTGATGGAACAGGAGTAAACGACTGTGTATTTGTCGTAGTGAGACGCGTTTGTAATGTAGATAACATCGGATCTAGCATGTCTCTGCCGGGCACAACAGTAGGTGCAGTCGTCATTGCTGGAACAGGAGGCGTATCTTTTGCAGTAAAAAGAGTTTGTAATGCGGATAACATCGGAACTAGCATGTCTGCACCAGGTTTTACTTGTGTTACATTCGTAGGCGCAACTATAGTTTCTGGAACAACTGGTTGAGTAAGAAGCGTTCGTGTAGCGGATAACATAGGATCTAGTATGTCTGCACCATTTGCTACAGTGGTTGAAACAACAGGAGTATTCGTCATAGCAGGAGGTAATTGCTCTACCGCAGGCAGTGTATCTGATGTCGTAATAGGAGGCAGTTGATCTACCGCGGGTAGTGTATCCGTCGTAATAGGAGGCAGTTGCTCTACAGCGGGTAGTGTATCCGATGTCGTAATAGGAGGCAGTTGCTCTACCGCAGGCAGTGTATCCATCGCAGTAGGAGGCAGTTGATCTACCTGGGGTAGTGTATCGGATGTCGCAGTAGGAGACTGTTGCTCTGCCGTAGGCGGTGTATCCAATGTCGTAATAGGAGGCAGTTGATCTACGGTGAGCGGAGCAGCAAGAAGTGTTTGTGTTGTAGATAACATAGGGTCGAGTGGATTTGCGCCCGATACCGGGTTCGAATCTTGGTCGTTTTCATTCTCTTGTATTTGTTTTGATCGCAATTGTCGGTTTATTTTTGCAAGTTTTCGGTTTTCCAAACTATTGATGATGAGTTTTAAATTATTCGCAGCAATTTCCAATTCGCCTGCTCGCCTAAGGTCTTCCGCCTCTCCTTTTTCTTCATGGCCTTTTTTATATTTTTCCAGAGTATCTATTTCTTGCGAAAGTCGTTGAATATTGACATCGATATTGGATTCTTCGGACTTTTTTTCTTTTTCAATCTCCCGTTTCGCTTCTTCTTCGACCTTGGCCACTTGCAATGGTAATAAATTTTCAGGTTCAATTGGGGGTGGAAGCGAATTATCAGGAGGACTTGTTTCTACCATAGGTAAGGTTGCAGGTAACGCTAGTGGTACATTCGGTTCAATTGTGGTTGGAAGCACATTGGTATCATCGACAGGAAGACTTGTTTCTATATTTTCAGTCGTTTCTTCGATAGGCAAGGTTGTTGGTAACGCCTCGGGTTGTAATTCCCGCATCGTCTTCTTTTTTGTCAATATACTTTGCAGTGGCAACACGACTTTATCAAATAAATGTTCAAACGCATTCTTTTTTATTTGTTCGGGTTCTAACATAAGATATATATTTTGTATATCTTATGTAGAGTTAAAAACGTTGATTCTTTACGGCATTACTAAATCCTTGTTTACTTTCTTTGTTTTCTCGATTTTCTACGAAGTTTGCCACCCTTTTGTTTTTTCCCAGTTTTTTTATTTCTACGTGATTTTCGCCCACCCTGGTTCATTTCTTCTGTAAATAATGGAGACACGGGGGCCATCGTCGCGGGCTTTGGTGGTTTTAATGGAGGCACCGACCCTTCCGATGGCGGGGGAGGGGGAACCGACGCGTCTGGTGCTGGAACAGCGTCTGCATTTGAGTCTACTATGTTTGTGCCTGCTGCACCGGGAACTTCTGCTGCACCGGGAACTTCTGCTGCACCGGGAACTTCTGCTGCACCGGGAACTTCTGCTGCACCGGGAACTTCTGCTGCACCGGGAACTTCTGCTGCAACGGGAACTTCTGCTGCAACGGGAACTTCTGCTACACCGGGAACTTCTGCTGCAACGGGTTCTACTCCGCTGGGAAACGGAGGCGTTAATGTTCCCGCGGAACCAATATCTACTTTCGGCGTTTCCTGACCCATCGTGCTCGGTTCTTTACGATAACCCGTAATAAACAATTTACCTTCGCTATCCGTTTCCCCAACCAATGTTACTTTTTTATCTCGTTCATACACAACAGGTTTTCTTTTAAAAGGATTAATCATAGTTTTTTACTACAACACTCTATATATAATATCAAAGAAAAAATAAGGCGATCAGTCAAATCCTTCTAAATTTTTTCGTTTGTTTTTTTGACACGCGTTTACGAATCGTCTTTCGGCGATATCGCCGTTTGGTTTTACCTCCCCAAACCTCCTTTTTTCCAAACAAATTCACATTTATATAATTCCGCAACTCTTTCAACATATAGATGAGATCAGCGCGCTTTCTAAGAAACGGAACCGTATCCGAATATTTTTCGGTTAAAAATGAGTATTGGTTTTGCAATCTCCATTCAAAATAGGATTCCCATCTTTTCTTGAATTCGGCGTATCTGTGCTGCATGTCAGGGTTTGTATCGAAATCCGTTTCGTATTGTATTAAATTGTTGTTAATGTATTCATCAATATAAGTCTTCATTTCCTCATATTTTCTGGACACTTTGCTAAATTGCTGATGGTTGTCAACATCACGCTTTCCTATTTTTTTCAGTTCACCAATAACATCATCTATTTTTTGCACGATCAATTTGTTCTCGTTCATCCTCGCTACATTTATCATTTCTTGCTTCTTTTTTTCTTCTTCCATCAAGTTGTCCACCGCGTTTTCATGTTCCGTTTGTGCCGGATTTATGGCAGGAATGCCAATATCGTGTTCTTTTTCTTCCTCTACCGCCTCTTCTTCTGGTTCGTCCGACAAGTCTTCTGTAATCGTATCGTCATCTTTATTTTGCACCGGGGGCAAATCCTTCACAATCCCAGGTTGACTTGGAGTATATACCAAAAAACCCTCCCCACAATTTTTCTTATGACTCGCCATGACTTTGTTCGTAGGAGTTTTTATGTCCGAATACATATAATACAAATCATGGTTCTCTCCTATCGCGAAATGAATATCCAACAGGGAATTCTGCGTACCCACCTTGAATGCGTCAGTCTCGTTCATCAATTTCTCTACAAATTCGTCCTTTGATAATTTTCTGTATTTTTTATAATAAGATACCAATGAATCCGACACCATATAATTGACAACAAATTGGTTTTGATTACACCAATCGAATCGAAGGATTAGATCTCGACCCACCTGTAAGTCTTGGTTCAAAATATCTTTATATATAAAGGTCAAATCCGCTCGTGCAAATATACCATCCGGATATTCTGTTGCTACCTCTTTTCTTATATTTTCCATTAAAGTTTCCATAATTCTTTTATTGTTCTACAATAGAAGAATATAATAATATGCTGCCTTAAAATTCGAAACAAAGTGGAATATGTTCTCTCCCAATCTTTACCATGACCGGGTCTCTATCCTTTTTCGAAATCCAAAACACAAATTCGTCGTCACGCTCCGCAAATCCAACACAAAATTCAATGCCAATATGTTGGAAATGGAAAATAGGTGAATACTGTAGAGGCTGAAACGTGTTTTTATCCAACGATACCATCATATGATAATATTGGCGAGGAAGTGTATTTTCACTAAAATGGACCACACCGACGTAACAATCCCCTCGGTCTAAAAACGTCGTAGAACCCCGCACGCGATGAAAATCCGGAGCAGTAATCGTATGTCGGTAACAGATTTCAAGTTGTTTCGTATCTGGATTTATTTTCCCCACTTCCATAGGGAACCACTTATAAATGAAAAATTCTTCCTCTGTTCCCGTTTCCACCGATTGTCGCACGATAGGAATCCAATTCTTTTCACACCAACTTTCACCCGGAGGAATCAAAATAGAACACTCCGAATAGGATGCTGTTTCGGGATGATAGTTGCCCGAAATCATCCGATTCCAATCGGTGGGGGAATAATTAATGTTCGTTGCAATAAATTTAAGTTGATCATTGAGAACATACAACCGAATGTCTTCCAATCCATAGAAATAACAACGCTTCGATACAAACCCCACACTTGACTCCTCCATTTCCTTATAATTCAAAGGAATTAGCGTCTCAGTATCCAATTCCGACGTCATGTTTCGAGTGATAATAAAATCTTCGGGGTGCTGAATCGAGCAATGCCCGGACTCTAAATACCAATAGTTTACATACCGCGTGTTTAAATAATGTTTTCCATTGTAATAGACATAGGAGGACGACGACGGTTGATACGTATCAAACATAGGGTAGTCATAGGTGGTTTTCAGCAGGTGCGTATCTAAAGACACCGAACATATATTCGTGGGGATATGTAGAATACAGTCATTGTGGTCTGCTTTATACCATGTAGGTGCCCACTCTGTATTTGCCTCCAACCATGCCCAAAAATTCACCTCCCATACCAATCGTTTATGTGTTCTAATAAATGTCGGGTATTCATCGAGATAATATTGGTGCATGTTTTGTATAGAGGCCGCGTCACCTACTAAAAACCCGCCGCAAAAACGCCAATATACACTGTTCACGATCTGCCCCATTTCACCCACACCCAGTTTATCCCAACATCCCGGAATCACCAAACAAGGGGTCGTAAGGTTGCGTTTTGACAATGTTCTCAAATAATGCAGGGTTTCGGCCTTTTTATGAAAGACATAGGAAATACTAAAATCAATCCATGCAAAATGTGTGGAATTCCATGGATTGTGTTGAATGGCATCCGCCAAAAATTCGGTTTTCGAATTGATCAACATCATATAATGAGGGATGTCCTTGGGTAGATTACGATAATCCGGCAATTCATATTCTACGCCTAAGCAAGATTTCGCAACAAATGTGTCATCCATACAAATCGTCTTCATGATTTTAATATTTTCATAGGGCTTTGCGAACTCTACCAAGTAATCATAACAATGCGGGTTGACATAGACACAGAGTTGAATTCCTGTTTCAGCAAGATCACGAAACTTGGAAAAACGCCATTCTATCGTTTTGTCTTCAAATGTGCTTTCATAAATATCAATAAACGAGGTGACAAAAGTGATTTGCGTATTCGACATACTCTATTCAGAGGGGGTCTGTTTATTTTGTTTGATGAAAAATATATAAAATATAGGCATTTATTATAGTAATAGTAGTATTATGGACAACTCTGCCAAAGAACAAGTTGAAGTTGATATCGGCAAAGTTTGTGTTGTTGTTGCGTCACATATCTCTAGCCCTCATCGCATAGAATACTTAAAGGAATGTATTGCGTCTCTTGTGTCACAAACATTTCCTGTTTCCATCTATTTATCCATTTCTTTTGAGAACCCAAACATCGAAACAATGTTTCGAGAGAGTGTTATTGCAGCACATTCTCAATTGTATATTTATATTCGTCGTCAAAAAACACCCCAAATGAAGCATATTCAATGGGTTCTCCCCGAACTCCTGAAAAATGACGAATCCTGGGTTCTCTTTTGTGACGATGATGATGGTTACCGCCCTAACCGAACACAAACCTTCGCACAACTTTTCGCAAATGGACTACATGCGGTGTCGAAATTGGAGGCAGGTGCGACATTCCCAGGAGTTTATGAATCGACATTTGGAAAGAATCACCGAGATCAGCGACATGAATTTTGGTGTTATGGCATACATATTTCTATTTTGCAACTGTTTTATGAAAGAATTCAGTCCTATGACGATGTAATCCAGCACAAATGCTGTGATATTGTGTTCGGTGATTTTTTACGACGCCTTGGTGACAATTATTTATTTGTCGAAACAAAAGAGATTCTTTATGATTATCGCGTGGAGAACAATTCTGACAGCATTACGGGAAAAATAAAAACAAACCAATTGCGATACAGTGATGGTGAACCACCCTCGATTTTTGATACACAGTTTTCCGATTATGTGGTCAATTGGAACCAGGCATTGTATGATAACATTGAATATTATATGCATGACACATTTTTGAGAACAGTGACCGGTGCAGAATTCGACGATATTTTAAAACTGGAGTTTAAAAACCATTATGCACTATTACCCTATATCGACGAAGTACACGTAAATGTTCTTAGAAATCAGCATGATTATTTGCGAAAGATGTGTTCGGACATCTATGACATTGGTTTATAATCTCTAAAAAATTGAATTCAAACGGATCTCACGGATGGATTCAAAAATATTTATACAACATGCCCCCTGTAAAAGTTCCCCACCGGCGAGACATCTATCTCGTGTTTGACACAGAAACTACAGGTGTAATTCCTTATCCGGCGCGTAATTCGACGGAACCCCTTTCCTTGGAAAAATGCCCCTATATACTACAATTAAGCGCTGTATTATATAGCATGAAACAACAGAAAATGATTGACAAAATGGATTGTTATATACGTATACCCGATTCCGTTGAAATTCATCCAGAAGCCGTTCGCATTCATGGTATTACGCATGAAAAATGCACAAGGGACGGGATATCCGTGTTGGATGCCATTCGACGGTTTCATGATTTTTATAAACGATGTGAAGGATATCTAGGACACAATATCCAATTTGATATGAATATGATAAAGATAGAAATGGAAAGAAACAACAAACTGTTTTTAGAGAATGCGCCAGAATGCTTGTATATGTTTAATGATATCCATGAAAAAATACATAACATCGAATCTTATTGCACCATGGAGCGCGGTAAGAAATTATGTAATATTCAAATTGCATCAGAACGAACCGGCAAGCCTTATGTAAAATCTCCGAAATTGATCGAACTCTATCAGCACTTATTTCCGAATGAAACACCCGAACATTTGCATAATTCCATGTTTGATGTATATGCGACATTGCGTTGTTATTTAAAAATGAGGCATAATTTGGAGTGGAAAGAATTGTAAAAAATATGTTTATTATATATAAATATGAACCAAGAACCAGTTTTTAATCTAGAAGGTTTTAGAGAATTATTAAAAGAATACAAACTCAGTGACTGGCAACTAACCCGCAAACAGGTTCTTGCATGGTCAAGATTGGATAAAGTATGCCCCCGAGAAATTGCGTTTGATTGTGCTGTGAATGTGTCCAGTTTTTTGGAGTTACTAGATAGAGAGACCGCGAAACGTATTTCTCGTCAAAGGAATGTATTGCAAGAGGGAATTGGTTCAGAGGTAATTTCTTCCCTTATATACGAAGACGTTATCCGCCGGGAATATTTGAAAACACACCACGCTTTTTTTGGTTTCGAACTCGATAACTCTATTTTAGATTTGATTACAGAAAAACTTGGGCGTGGCCATGCGACAATTATGGCTCTTCAACGGGCACCGAGACCTCCGGCTTTACATGGAATTGGGCATTTCGTAATTTTAGCCATAGATCCCGATACAGGTTTACCTGGTATTCTTGATCCGCAACAAGAAAAATATTATCCCTATGACTTAATTCCACAACTTATTTCTAGCGGAACTTTTACTCATTTTGGTTTATATTTACGGTTAAAACGCGAGAAACGATTGGGGCACGAAACATCTAATCGAGTGAGAAAGCCAAGTCCGGAACAACACACGCGAAAAAAACGTCGTGTTGGATCCCCTGTGCCAACGCCACCTGCACGCGAAGCGAGCGAATCCGTAGATCGGTCCGACACTGAATCTTTGTCTTCAATATCCACTGGTCCGGCGAAAAAAAAAGGGACCAAAAAACGAGGAAAATCTAAGGGAAAATCGCAAAAAAGATCCCAATCTAGATCGGCTTCCAGATCCCAACGACAGCGATCGCTTTCTCCTATCCGCGAGGAAAAAGAAGAAGGTGAAGTGTCAGAGCGTGAAGCCAGTCCGTCTTACCAACGGGACGGTTCGCCTGCATTCCAACCCGACATCAGATATTCCCAAAGTCGTTCACCAAGCGGACCTGAATATAATCCATTTGCCGAACCCGAACCTGAACCCGAACCCTTTCCTTTGTCCGTTCCTACGCACTCGCCCATAACTCGCGCCACCCGCAGAAAGAGATAGAGTGTGTCCGAACTTCCTGTCTACATTTTTAGTTTCATAGTAAAAATAAAAATGTAATTTATGCCGAGCACATTTCACAAACCTCTTCCGATGCGGATTCGCCCTTTTTTTTCTCGGGTTCTATGGTAAACTGCTGTGCTTGGTGTCGCGCGCGTCTGCGTAAATAATAAATTCCAGTCTTCAAACCCTTTGACCAAGAATAAAAATGCATCGATGTCAAATTCGAATACGTCGGGTCTTCCAACCATAAATTTAAACTCTGGCTTTGACACACATAGGCTCCTCTATCCGCAGCCATATCAATTAACGCTCGCATTGGAATCTCCCATACGGTCTTATATTTTTCTCGGATATCTTTCGGTATGGACTCGATGTGTTGGACACTACCATGATTTGCAATAATATTGTTTTTGATTTTTTCATTCCACAGATCGAGTTTCACCAAATCCTGCATGAGATATTTGTTTGCCAAAATAAACTCTCCAGCCAGGGTTCGGCGATTGTAAATATTCGACGTAATAGGTTCAATGCACTCATTATAACCGAGAATTTGCGACGTAGATGCAGTGGGCATCGGTGCCAAAAGGAGAGAATTTCTTAACCCATGTGTTTGTATCTCCGTCTTCAAAAATGTCCAGTCATACCGACCCGGTTCAGGTTCCACATTCCACATATCATATTGAAGAATACCGTTGCTCGCAGGTGAGCCGGGGAACGTTTCATAAGCACCATCTCGCCTTGCCAAATCACAAGACTCTTCTAGCGCAGCATGATAAATGGTTTCGAATATTCGCTTGTTCAATAGTCTTGCCTCGTCAGAAGCAAATGGGAAACCTAGTATCATGAATACATCGGCCAGACCTTGAACACCAATGCCAATCGGACGATGACGAAAATTACTGCGTCTTGTCTTTTCCGTGGGATAATAGTTGATATCAATGACACGATTTAGATTATATGTCACGACACGGGAGACCTTGTGTAGTTTCTCAAAATCAAAGGAGTTGTCTGTGCTGGAAATAAATGCGGGGAGGGCGATGCTTGCCAAATTGCAAACTGCCGACTCTTCTTCATTTGAAACCTGAATTATTTCGCAGCAAAGGTTTGACGACTTTATGGTGCCAATGTTTTTCTGGTTCGACTTTTTGTTACACGCGTCTTTATACAAAAGATACGGGGTTCCGGTTTCCATTTGTGCGTCCAACACTTGAAACCAAAGTTGTCTTGCTTTCATGGTGGCGCGACCGCGGCCTTCGGCCTCGTATTTTGTATAGAGTTCAACAAATTCGTCCCCATACACGTCAGCGAGACCAGGGCACTCGTTTGGACACATGAGCGTCCAATTTGCATCGGCCTTCACGCGTTCCATAAATAAATCTGGAATCCAAAGTGCATAAAATAGGTCGCGCGCTTTGAGTTCTTCATCGCCATGATTCTTACGCATCTGAAGAAAACTTTCAATGTCTGCATGCCAAGGTTCAAGATAAATCGCGAATGACCCATTGCGTTTTCCGCCTCCCTGATCAACATACTTAGCCGTGTTATTAAACACACGTAACATGGGAACAATCCCATTCGAAGAACCGTTTGTCCCGCGAATGTGACTACCCTTCGCACGAACATTATGAATATGCAATCCAATTCCACCCGCCAACTTCGAAATCAACGCACAATCCTTCAATGTATTAAAAATGCCTTCGATACTGTCCTCTTCCATGCTCAACAAAAAACATGAGGATAATTGCGGTCGTGGTGTTCCGGCATTAAACAGTGTTGGGGTCGCATGCGTGAAACACTTTTGGGACATATAGTCATACGTCTCCCTGATTTTTTCCAGATTGTCACCATGAATGCCAATGGCAACACGAAGCCACATATATTGAGGGCGCTCCACCGTTTTTTTATTGATCCTCGTCAGATAAGCGCGATCCAATGTCTTAAATCCAAAGTAATCGATCAAATAATCGCGGTCATGGACGATCATATCCTCCAGTTCGCCCGGGTATTTGCATACAATTTCATACAATTCTTGGGAAACCAAGGGAGAATGATTTCCTTGTTTATCTAAAAAGCGATAAAGTTCCGTCATTGCGTTTACAAACGAGGGGGTAGTATTTTTATGGTGGTTTGAAATACTAATTCTGCCAGCTAACACGTTGTAGTCCGTATGGATCGACGCCATCGATGCACACTGTTCAGCAGACAATTCATCAATTTTTGTAGTCGAAATTCCGTCATAGAGTTGATCGATCACCTTCATAACGAGAGTCGTGTAATTGATTTTAAACCGGTGATGATTTGAATCCGCACCGGTGGGGCTAGGATTCATATTGGCCTCTTGGCCTAGATTTTTAATACGTTTCAAGATTTTGTCGAAAGACACAATCTCTTGATTTCCGTCACGCTTTGTAACATACATTTCATCCGACGCGTCAGCTGGTGTAACATCTCCCATTCTTTTATAGAATATAGAAAAAAATGTCTATATCATTTTCGAGATAGACATTTTTTGGAATGGATCAAAATTATGTGAAAAACAGCGTGTTTTTTCAGTAAACCATTTCGGAAATTATAACTTTATTCGCGTACTGAAAAACGAAAGGCGTTTCCAATGCGAAACCGACTAAAATCGGTTGCGAATTGTCTTGTTTTTTCTAGTTTTTCTACCATACTTGCAATGTTGGCGCTGAGAGAATCCTTTGGGTCGTTTACAATCGATGGACTTTTTATACTTGGTTGACCATATTCTCGATTTTTTTACTCCGTTTACAAAAACAACGCGTTTATTCATATAGATATATCGGATATAATTTTTCACAGGGTCGACAACACGGCAAATAAGATTGTGTCGTAATAGGATATGTGCTATAAAATATATGGTGAAACACACCGTGTATCGACAAGCACATGTGCTATCTATCGGAATCGATACTGTCTATCATTGTGTTTGCTCCGAAATCGTAAATGCAATTGCAATAACCATTTCCTTTTTCGAAGGCATAATTGCTGGCTGCGCAGTAGGATAGATGACTATAAACAGAGGTATGAATTTGACGAGGAAACTCGAAACTGGGTTTACGTATAGTTACAAACAAGAGCGCTGGTTTATGGAACTGTAGTATTTACGATCTATTCCATTTTCACACAACGAACCGCATTTGTCATGTCCAAATTTTCAATGATATAAGATTGTATATGCGTATTCAAGGTGGTTTTGGGTTCATCGAGGCGAACAACGGTCGTCTTCGGTTCCCGCTTTTTCGCCGCGCGATGTTCAAACCCCTCTTTGCGTTCCTTCTCAATGATTTTCCATAGTTCTTCAATGCGGGGCTGTGCCTTTTGAAACCAGTCGCGATTTCTAGGAATAAAGACACAAGAAAATTGTTCCAAATACCAATAGATAGTATTCAATAACGCCAACCCTTGTTCACGTTGTATTACCCTTTCTTGTTCTATCCACGTCGCGATAGACTCCTTGTCAAGAGAAACAGACAGCGGCATGTATATATATACGGGGTCATTTGGTACAGTGTTCAAAGGCACGGCGATTTGTGGCCTAGAAATGAAATGTAACATCACGCCTTTATATTCGCGAGAATCGTCTTCGTAAAACGGGTCTTCGCTGGAATATTCACCAAATCGTGTTTCCGCGAAATCGCATTCGTCCAAATCACATGTTTCCATCTGTATTTGTGTCTGTATCCAATATTCTTCTTTCGGAATACCCGTGATTTCGCGATTCACAATATTTTTTATTTCTAACATGCGTCCGTATTTCGGAGACGTCTTATCTATATTGATACCATCAGGTGAAGCACCAATATATTTGAACTTCGGATGCTGTATGCAACCAAACTCACCCACTTTTGTTTGATACAAATCTTCATAGATTAAAATGGTTACGGGTTCATATTTCACTCCCCAGTGCATCGCCCCCGCTGTATTCGTAAATAATCTCTGTGTATGACCCTTGCATTTCTCATAAATTAGACTATTGCGTTGTGCGTCGGAACTGAATACTTTCCATAATGTGCTCGCGCTAAGTAACTCGTCGCGAAACGCATGCCACTCTGGGGTTTTTTGTTTCGGTTGTGTTTCGTTTATTTTTTGCAAATGGCGCAACTGGATTTCTATATGGAGTAACCCGGTTGTGTCTTTTTTTTGCTCCACATCCGTATCCACATTTTTCATAGACCGCAGCGGTGTTTCGCAAAATTCCATATAAACCTCGGTAACATCATCTACAAAGTCTTTAAATTCGTCGTATGATTCACCCTCTGCGTCGTTCGTTAACATGCCTGCGCCACAGAATGCCTGAAATAAAATTTCCGTAGTATAATTTGTCATGTCCTCATAAAAATTCGGCGAAGACATGTGCAATATGTTGTTATTTATATACTCGTCGTGCGTATGATAAATAGATTCTATGCATTCCGCAATGTCGTCTTCTGTGAATTCTATTTCTATGGGAGCATTCCATGCCTCGTCGGATGTATCTTGCGTATCTGTCGTTTCTGATCCATTCGATACGCTGGCGTCAGACATTTTGATGGTCTCTTTTCTTCTATACTATAGTACTTGCGGAGATGTTTCTATATTTGTTTTCCAATATTACTCGGAAAACAAATTCAACTGCTGAAAATTTCAAACAGATTACGCTACTTCTGATACCTTATCGTCGGTATGCGAAGGCGTGGTTCGTTTCGGTGTCAATGATTTCAGGGTGGAAACCCGCTTTGTGTCCATATTTCGCAACGTAAAATTGTGTGATAAGGAGTTGAAAAAAAGGGCGGGTATAGAAAGAATTTCATGCGTGTCTTTGTCATAATTGACATCCTTTGCCTTTTGGATCTTGTCTTTTTCCAAACAATCGATGAAAAACTGTTTTAATGCTTTTACTTCTTTCACGGGAAGAGCGTTTTCCTTGCCATAGCGCTCTGCAAACTGGTGTAGTTTTTGAAGTTTCACGGTCTTATTCAATTTGTTCCAAGACTCCGTCTTATTATGTTGCTTTTCCTTTTCCAACAGTTTATCCAAATTGTTCGCATTGGTCTCGTTTATTTCCGAGGAAGACAGTTGAATTATATTTCTGTATTTATTTGACTTACTGAGATCATCTGTGTCTTCTTTTTTTTCTGCGGGGGTTTCGGTGACTGGTTTCGTTGAGAACATTGTATAATAAATTCCTTTTTATATGGATATTTACAGGATATATGTTTATCTCGTTTCAACAAATATATATTTACGATAAACTGGAAACTCTATTTGACACCATTCTGCGTTTACACAGATGACGATTTATACCAGCGAAGGTGTAAAATGGGGTTATTTGACACCTTTTCCTTGCGCATGAGAAAAGGTGGAATAAGTAGTTATAATACTAGTTAAAACTAAAATGTAAGTAGAGTATAGCATGAATGATTCCATAAAGCGACCACATCGACGAGATAGCGTTCAAAATGATAAAATATACGATCAACTCGTGCATTTCAACCATTTCCTAGATTGTAACAATATACATCAAAATATGAATCAAATATTAGATGCCGAAACTATCGCAGAAAAAGAAAAACGATTGGTTGATTTGTTCCCATCTATAGATAAGAACATAGAACATGAGATTGAAAAGTCATTATTATCAAACATGCATTATCACGAATGTGAATGGTTAAAAAAAATTATAAGCATTACCGAAAATATGCAGATATGTGTTACCATTTCGTCCGCAAAAAAAGAAACATTTGGATTCCCGCTTGTGTATGTGAATAAACAGTTTGAAAAAACCACAGGTTATAATAGAAATGAAATAATAGGTCTGAATTGTAGGTTTTTACAACCACCTGAACCTATACCAGACGAAGAAACCCAACACAAAATAATAAAAAATTGTTTGGGGGCGGCGCTTCCAACATGCGTGATTATTACGAATTGCAAAAAGGGCGGGGCGCTGTTTCATAATCTAATTTCACTAAAACCTGTAATTGACGGCGACGGAAATTATTTATATTCTATCGGAATTCAAACAGAAATAACAACAGAACCGTTAAATAAAACCGACATACACAACGTAATAGATTTAATGAACATATTGTCAAGAATTACATGATTGGATAGAGGCTGATCAGCGGAAAAACATGCGAATCGGGGATTTGTCGGGCCCATTTACATGCACGAAAATCGGTATTTTTTCTTTATAATACGCAAGGTTCTCTTCCGCGTCCCACAAAAACTTCGTGTCATCAAAACCCGCCGTGTTCAAAAACAGCGCATTGTTATAATCCAATTCTATCAAGTCGGGATGTGAAAAAAACTTTCTCGTCCAAAACAATTGGTCATCATGGTTGTCATTATATACGTATCCGGACATACAAGTCCGCAATGCTGCTGCACGGCCAATAAACAAACCACTATTTAGGTAAGGAAATTCCGCCGAGCGAAATGCATATTGTTTAGCCAATTCCGGCATAGGATTACAATAGAGTTCGCACCCAAAGACAATCGGTTTGGAAAACGCCAAATAACGTTCCAGGATGTTTTTTTGTGTTCCACAATAGGCGACATCATAAGCATCTGTAAATAAAATAATATCGGACTCGCCGATATCCGGACGATGTATAAAATCATATACTTCGCGTAATTTTATACCGAAATTGCCATGCGAATCCCATCCAATGCGCCGATCTTCTTGTCCTCCTAATACGATCAAGGATTCGCCATTTTTTTCGACTACCCGTTTCAGGTTCTCCAATACAGCGTGTGGTTTTGTGGCAATTGTTATATAATAAAGGTTGGGGGTTTCCATTATTGCGTATATATATAATATATTTATAAACATCCTTCTATTTATACCTTTTGCGAAAAACGGCCGCCGACTTTTCTGTAAAAAAAATACAATGTTAATAATGTTACATTTATAATCATGTTTATTACACCTGTTACAATAAGCGACATGTCAAATATAAAATACCCATGTAATAACCAAAGCAAATTTGTAGCTAAAATGAGTAACAGCGACCAAACTGACAAATCCTTTACACTTTTTGTTATATAGGTTTTGTATAATTGCGGAAAGAGTTGAATACAATTTATGATTGGTGCTAATGTTGCTACAATCAATGGTAGCATTATATATACACTCTCTAAAATAATCGGCGTTTGAAATAACATACTTACACCATTGATGAATATTACACCGATGAACATTTAAGTTCGCACACTTTGTGTGCGTCTTAATTGATTTATCGGCAACGTTGCCTTTGAACACTATCCGCACTTTGTGCGGATTATAATGTTCAAATGTGTATATACGGAAGAATTACCTATATAAAAATGTGCGCAATCTATATCCCAAATGGAGCCGAATGAAACAAATCGAACCGTGTTTACTTCGGAATCGAAAAAAATAAGGGCGTCAATCCCCCACGGATCAATGTTTCCAATCGATTATGAAAGAGAAACTCAAATGGGACATATCCGAACCCTGATGGAGAACCCAGATTCAACACCTCAAAATTCAACCTGTAAATTGATACAACAACATATTCAGCAAAAAATAAACGGTTATCGCGCACAAGACATTCAAAAATCTCTCTACAATGAATCGGATTTCGTTGATATTTCCTATGTTCTCCAATTGATGCTCGAATCCGACAATTTTTGTTATTATTGCAAAAAACCGGTCTATGTTCTCTATGAAATCGTTCGCGAACCGAAACAATGGACATTGGAGCGACTTAACAATAAAATTGGCCACAATCGAGGAAATGTAGCAATCGCATGTTTGGATTGTAATTTACGACGAAAGACCATGTATCATGAACGGTTCGCATTTACCAAACAGTTGAATGTTGTGAAAAAACAAGGTGAATAGTCGAACTCCACTTCTTCAATATGCGAAACGATGGGAAATATATATAATATATATATATAGTAGAATCAGTTCCGTATGGCACAAACAAAAAGAAATTGTTATAGAAAGCGAAACAATAGAACATTGCGCGGAGGAGCCTTGCTGGGTTATGAAAAAAAAGATTTTACGAAAGAATTGGAAATTTTAGTAAACACATGCGAGGGGGATGAGCCCGCAAATAAAGAGGCAAGACAAAAACTTATGCAAAACAACCTCATTTTCACAGCAGTCATCTTCGCCGCCATTGGTTCCAAAAATAAATTGGATTTTCCACCCGCCGGTCCGCGTTCTGATGACAAAATTGCATACCAAGATAAGCGTATTCGGTTGATTTTACAAGCCATTTCGGAATACGACAAAGACGCACAAGGAACCTCTGATTTAGCGAATACGCTCGGAAAATGGGGGGTAGTCCAACAAGCCATTATGAACACTAGAACACTTGCTTCAAAGGGAAAACGCACAGTGGATGCCGTTAAAACCACATCGACAACTACTGAAAAAGATTATACGAGCGAGGAAAACGCGGCCTTACTTTCGCAGCCCGAGCCAAAAAAGACCGGGTATTATGGTAATTGGTAATAAAATCATATAGAAATTACGCCTTCTATAGGATTATCGACCTTCCCATGGAAATCCATGCCACTATTATTGAAAAACTCGACTATTTTTATACCTCGAATAAAATCCCCCATATTATATTTCACGGATCCTCTGGTTCTGGGAAACGCACCATTGTGAATGATTTTTTGAATAAAATTTATCAGGGCGACAAACAGAAACTCAAAGGAAATGTGATGACCGTAAATTGCGCTCATGGAAAAGGCATTAAATTTATTCGCGAAGAACTCAAATTTTTCGCGAAATCCAATTTACAATCGAACACTGGCGTTACCTTCAAAACCATTGTGCTACTCAATGCGGATTCATTAACTATTGACGCCCAATCGGCGCTTCGTCGATGCATCGAACTTTTCAGTTATAATACGCGATTTTTTATTATCGTAGAAAACAAACAGAAGTTGTTGAACCCTATTCTTTCCAGATTCTGTGAAATCTATGTTCCGGAACCGATGATCGACGGTAAGATTGTAAATTTACATCAATATGCGATTCAAAAAAACTATCATGTCCAAGCGAACATGGATATACCAGGGTGGATTACTATGAAGATGCGCGAAATGGTGGAAAAAGAATGCATTCGGCACGCGGATTTGACAACCCTGGCCACCGAATGTTACGAAAAGGGTCTGTCCGCACTGGATGTCGTTCATTGGATAGATTCCGGCGGAGCGGATGTGTTGGTCGACGTTGATACAACAGCGGTCACCATGTGTTACGATAAAATAAAATCAGAATACCGGTGTGAAAAATTGTTGTTACTCTATTTGTTTGACTTGATGTTTTTGCGTGAAAATAAGAACATTGCGGATAGTATTGCATTCTGACAAGGGTTTTGTTTTGTTTTTCGCATTTGCTATTTTTGAATGGTATATATTACCACCAAAAAACAACATAAAGTTGTAGCGGGTTATTTCCAATAAGATAAAAAGAATGGACGACTTTGTGTTATCGAATCTACATGAGGCGCGCAATGAATGGTCCAGCCGTCTTGTCAGTATTTTCACTCCTCTTGTTGTCGATGGTGTAAAGTCTATTTTTAATGAAGCATGGAAACTCTGCATCGACAATGACGAAGCCAATAAATATCTTATGACATTTCAAAACTTGTTATCTCGTGTTCCGAAATGGAATAATGCGATTATTGAAGAGGAACGCCAACGTATTATTGAACGGAGCGGTTGTAATTATTTGGAGGATTTGATTACGTGTGTCCATATCATACAACTGAAGGTGCTTACCAGCATCCGGGTTGGAAATAAGCAAAAGAAAATCGATATTTCCATTCCCAAGTTAGACACCTTTATTCATAAAGTATATATTAACGTGGCACGCAAAGTCTATAGCAATGTCTATTTGTTTGAAAAGAATATTACACCATTGCAAGCACAAAAGAACAATCGCGAATTGGAGATCATCATCCAAGAATGTATTTTGTTGGCCATTCGCGAAAGCATCCCTACAGAGGCGATTATTCGTGCATACATGGACGAAAGTGTGGAACAAGAGGAGGAGGTCATCATTGAAAACATTGAAGATCCCACACCCGAACCAGCAAAGACAGTGGGTGGAGACGCTGTCCGTGATGAAACGCCTTCGCCGATTAAAGCGGAAGATGACCTTCCCTCTGTTGTGCCTACCATTCAAAACATAGATTCCAACGATGTTGTGACTCGACTCACCTTTAATGATATAGATTCTATATTGGATGATTCAAATAAGGTGGATTCCGTGTCTGCCCCCAAGTCTATTGAACGATTGGAAGAAATTAGCACATCGCGCGCCATAGCGCGCAAACTGGAAGAAGAGGAAGAGAGTGCTGAAGATAAGATACGAATTCACACCGATCATATTGATTTAAGCGGGTTTGATATTTTGGATGAACTCGATGGCCAACGGGCATCCGAAGACGTGTTATTGAATGATATTGAAGAACTCTAGTGCGTTGGATTTTTTATATAAAAATTGTATGATTTTGTATACAATTCTTATTTCATGGAAAAGGCATTTGGAATCGCGATTCTTGTGACCCTCGTTTTTGGCGTAGTCAAATTTTTAGAGATGAAATATTTAGAAAAAACGTGGAAACCATTGAAGGTTCTCATTCGCGATGCCATCATCGTATTCTTGAGTTGTTTTGTGGGAAGTTTTCTTGTTCTTGAATTCAATGGTTCGATACAAGACTTTTTCAATGTGGTAACAGAAACAAAAACGTTGAACCCTGCCTCCACACAGGTGTTCACAGATGCTCCTGGATTTTAAGAGATGAATATCCACCCGACGTATAATTTATCGAGATGCTCTCTCGTTTTTTTGTCATCCTTATCGTAAGCATTATACACGTCTTGGACATGGTAAAATCGCGCAAAGAATCCCAACAGCATCACAACGACAAGGGACGATACCAATCGAACTTGCACGACCGAAGCAAGCGCCTTTCCGAAGAAAATATAACTCGCTAAATTCACAAAAAACGCATATACCAAGGTGTGGAATACCGCGGAAAAAAGCATTCGAACCAACATGTTCGGTTGGCCAAATTGAGAAAGAGACAGATGCGGGTTTGTGGTGTCTAAATACAAATCCGTAAACATTCTTGTGTATACTATATACTATATACACAATAATATGATCTTAGTTACATTTGTTTCGTTTCACCAAAAGGTTGCGTTTTCGGTTCTTTGTGCTGGTCTGTGGATATTTTTTCGAACACCCGATTGTTATAGCATGATGCCGCGTTTAAACGTATTTCCAGTTATATTTGTAATGTGCTGGGCCTATTTGAACTACTATGAGCCCCTATTTTTACCGATCGGTCTTGGCATTTTAGTATTGTATTCCAAATTGTGTATTATAAGAACATGTCCAAAATCATGAAAGTTTATTCTATAGAATATATAGAATGAACACAGGCACAAAAGTTGAGAACCAGAAAATTGAAAAAAAGAATTCGAAAGAAAATAGAACACAAAAAAAACGGTCTCCCGTGGCAAACACTACCCGCAAACGGAAATTACGAATTGTGGACACTTTGTCGGTTCAAATGTCCGCGGTGAAAGCACCGCCGGTTCCGCCTGTCGCAACACGTTTCAATGAAACCATTGTCGATGTCCTCGGGCGGCTCGCCACCATGATGACAAAAAAGGGGGATTATATACGATCCCGCGCCTACACAAAAGCCCAAGATACAGTGTTATCCATTACCACCGATATTACGGACATCGACCAACTGAAGGGGAAACCGAACATTGGACCCACCATCCTCGAAAAATTAAAGGAATACGTTTCCACGGGCACACTTCGCTTATTTGAACGTGAAAAAGACAATCCAGAATACATATTATCCGAGGTGTATGGCATTGGTCCGAAAAAGGCCCATGAATTGGTGGCCGAAAAGGGGGTGCGAACCATCGCTGATCTTCGCGCTCGACAAGATGAGTTGTTGAATGAAACACAAAAGATGGGACTCCACTATTATGAAGACATTTTAGAAAAAGTTCCTCGTTCCGAAATCGATGTGTATAATACGCAATTTGGAAAGGCGTTTGACAAGTCCTTGGCGAGTCATCCTACACAAACGAGTTCCAATTATGAAATCGTGGGTAGTTATCGTCGCGGCGCAACTGTGTCCGGCGATATTGATGTCATTGTGACGAGTAATGTACCGGCTGTTTTTGTGTCGTTCGTCGATGCACTGATTTCCGCAAAAATCATTATCGAAGTATTATCGCGTGGCAAAACCAAGTGTTTAGTGATCGCCCGTCTCCCTGGACACAAAGTTGCTCGGCGTGTTGACTTTATGTTTACTTCGCCGGAAGAATATCCATTTGCCGTATTGTATTTTACTGGGAGTAAGGGGTTTAATACTGTAATGCGCGGACATGCATTAAAACGGGGGTTGTCTCTCAATGAGCATGGTCTCTATAAAAAGTTACCTGGGAAAGAAAAGGAAGAGAAGATCGACACCGTATTTCGAACAGAACGCGATATTTTCGACCATTTACATCTTGTCTATAAAAATCCTGTGGATCGTATCGACGGGCGCGCTGTTGTAAACGAAGTCGCTGAAATTGTTCCGGTAGTTCCTTTGCCGAACACTGTTGTTCCGGTGGTTACAACAACGGAACCTGTGATAACGTTAAAACGCTCTTCCAAGAAAACCGACATAAAAACTAGCCCACATACCATTACAATTAAAAAAAGGGGAATGAAAAGCGTAGCGGCACAAAGCGTCGCTGCACAAAGCGTAGCGGCACAAAAGGGATTGGTTACCACAAACCAACGCATTGGTGACTTCAAGGCCAACGGTATTTCTGTGTTGGAAAAACTCAATGAAAAGGAGTTGAGCGAGATGATCGTCGCATCCAATGACGCCTATTACAATACGAAAACACATCTTCTTACAGACAATGAATACGATATTGTCAAAGAATACATAGAAACAAGGTTCCCCAAAAACGAAGTCATACAACAAGTGGGCGCACCAGTTACCAAAAACAAGGTCACTCTTCCTTACAATATGCCGTCCATGGATAAAATCAAACCCGATACGAATGCATTGACTACATGGATGACGAAATACAAAGGACCTTATACGTTATCCTGTAAACTCGACGGCGTGAGTGGAATGTATGATTGCACCGGAAAAGAACCCAAATTATATACACGCGGTGACGGCAAAGTGGGTCAAAATATCACGGGGTTATTGCCTCATCTTCGTTTGCCCGGGGCGAATGGATTTGTAATTCGTGGTGAATTTATCATTCCCAAAGCCGTATTTGATACGAAATATAAGGAAACCTTTGCCAATCCTCGGAATTTGGTATCGGGCATTATCAACAGTAAGACCATGGATTCCAAGATTGGCGACATCCACTTTGTCGTCTATGAAATCATCCATCCACAACTGAAACCCAGCGAACAAATGAAAAAGTTGACAGATCTCGGGTTTGAAGTGGTCCAACATCGTAGCGACAAGGTGCTTACCAATGCGTCTCTATCAGAAACATTGATGGACTGGCGCTCGAACTACAAGTATGAGATTGACGGCGTCATTGTATCGGATGATAATGTATACCCCAGAAAGGAGGGGAATCCGGAACATGCATTTGCATTTAAAATGGTAATTTCAGACCAAATGGCCGAAGCGAAAGTGGTCGATGTAGAATGGGCCGCAAGTAAGAGTGGATACTTGAAACCCCGGATTCGCATTGAGCCTATTCGACTTGGTGGCGTAACCATTGAATATTGCACTGCATTTAATGGTAATTTCGTGGAAACGAATAAGATCGGGATTGGCGCGGTCATACAAATTATTCGTTCTGGCGATGTGATCCCCTATATTCAAGCCGTAACTAGTCCGGCTAGCCATCCAAAAATGCCGACCATTCCTTATCACTGGAATGACACGCATGTGGATATTATATTAGATGATGTGACCTCCGACGAAACGGTGTTGTTGAAAAATATTACCGCATTCTTTGTGGAACTCGAAGTCGATGGATTATCGGCGGGGAATGTGAAACGGATTATGAACGCCGGATTCAACACTGTTCCGAATATATTAAAAATGACACGCGCTGATTTTGCCAAGGTGGAGGGATTCAAAGAGAAAATGGTGACGAAGATTTATGAGGGAATTAAAACCAAGGTCGAATCGGCCACCCTATTGCAAGTGATGGTGGCATCGAATTTGTTTGGCCGTGGTATTGGGGAGCGTAAAATTCGCCCGGTCATGGAGAAATACCCCGCGATTCTGACATCCCCGGAAACGCCTGCTCAAAAAACAACGATGCTTTTGAATGTTCCGGGTATTGGGAAAGAGCAATCCAAATTGTTTGTGGAGAACATACCGCGATTCTTGGCGTTTTTGAAAGAATGTGGACTCGAGGGCAAACTGTCCCTGGGGTCGGCTTCGCAAGTGGTGGCCGTTCCAGAAACAACAACTGCCGCAGTGGATAAAACCAATCCTCTCTATGGTAAAAAGATTGTCATGACGAAAATTCGGGATAAAGAAATTATCGAGTATATGAAGACTGTGGGTGCTACCTTGGAAGAGGCGATCAAAAAAGACACATTTGTGTTGATTGTGAAATCGAAGTCGGATGTTTCGAATAAGACCAAATATGCATATGACAATAGTATTCCGATTATGGAACCCGCCGAATTTAAGGAGCGGTTTATGTCCTAGATTTATTTACATCGATAAACATTTAAGTTCACACACAAAGTGTGCGTCTTAATTGATTTGTCGATAACGTTGACATTGAACACTAACCACACGTTGTGCGGTTTATAATGTTGAATGGTGTAAAAAAAATGTAAATAACCCTTGTAGCAAAGCGAATATACACATTACCGCCGCTATTTTTATCCAATCTTTTTTAGTGGGCAATTCGAGTTTTGTTTCTTTATCACTAAATCTACCGATGTTATAGTGAATTAGATTTTCGAAAAGGTTCAAGAATAAATAAACAAAAAACGAGATGATAATAAGATGGATGCTCGCACCTGAAATAATGAACATTATATAATACACCGACCAAAAGAAATTTAACGGCGTTAACGAGTGTAAAACATATTCTCGGTGAATATGTTTTATAGAAATCAATTAGACAGTTCTCGTTACATACAGCAACGAGAATTGGTGTTGTTATGTCCGAGTTCACGTCTTCTTCGAGAACCCAGTCTTCTGAATCCATAAAAAACATGGATTCCCGTTCTTTGCCCACGGTCACGGATACACTCTATGTGAACCCGCCCTGTTCCAAATTTACAGAAATAAAGTCCTTAGATAACGCCCTGCTGCAAAAATACGATGTCAAGTTATACGGGAGTGATCGTGATACATACGATATTATCAATGATTTTTTAGAGGATAACCAAAGCGAACGCGCCTTTTATATTATCGATTTGGGAGAAATTACCGCGTCCTATTCGAATTGGATCCGATTGTTACCCAATGTGAAACCCTATTATGCTATAAAATGCAACCCGAACCCCGTAATTTTGGACGCACTTGCCTCGTTGGGTGCCAATTTCGATTGTGCCTCTGAAAATGAAATGAAAACGATTATTGAAATCACCAAGGACCCCAGTCGTATTATTTTCGCAAACCCCTGTAAAATGTCCTCTCAAATTCGGTATGCACGTGCAAATGACGTCGATTTAATGACATTTGACTGTGAGGAAGAACTCTATAAAATCAAACTGTATCACCCCTATGCGAAACTTATATTGAGGTTGGCAGTGGACGATAGCAAAAGCGTATGTAAATTCAATAAAAAATTCGGTTGCAAATTAGATCAAGTAGAAGCCCTGTTGCGTATTGCGAAGACATTGAAACTAGATGTCAATGGTTTCAGTTTTCATGTAGGTAGTGGGTGTTCCTCGGCTGATAATTTTTATGAAGCGATTCGGAGTTGCCGAACTGCGACGGACATTGCGATTGGTATGGATATTCAAATTAATATGATAGATATTGGTGGTGGATTTCCCGGACTGGACCGCAATGTGAAATTCGAAGAGATTGCCAAACGCGTGAATGATGGTATAGCCGACTTTTTTGAGTTGGAACTCGACAAGGGCATTGTGCAATTCATCGCCGAACCTGGACGGTTTTTTGCTGAAAAAACACATACCCTCGTGTTGAACGTCATCGGTAAAAAAACCACGATCGACGAAGAGACGGGAGAACCTGTGATTATATATTATTTAAATGACGGTATTTACGGTAGTTTCGGATGTATTTATTTTGATCACAGTTCACCTGTCATTCTACCATTCAATGAACGCAATAACAAATTGCACCGCAGTCGGTTGTTCGGTCCCACCTGTGATAGCATCGACCTTATCGCCGAAAATATCATGTTGCCCGAACTCGCCATCGGAGAATGGGTATACGTGGAGAACTTTGGTGCATATACAGTGGCTTCTTCGAGTAATTTTAATGGGTTTAAAACCAATGTGTTCAAATATATATTCCGATCCTAATACAGTGGTCGGCTACAATGATCGTCTAATAACAAAAAGTTTTTTACTATATCTTCTTCTTCTTCCATATGCATAATCAACGACTTACAAAGAATATATTTCTCTTCTTCTGTGTATGATTTAGTTATGCTAATTTGGTTATGTTCTATGAATGTATTTTTTATGTTTTCGATATGACTAAACATTTTTTCTTCTGATTTTGAGTGACAATAAAGTGATTTTATGAAAGATGTAAATGTTGGCAAATGTATTGGCTTGTTCTCTTCAAAATCTGCTATAAATAAATGCGCCAAAATAGAGAACTTTCTATGAGATTTATACCATGTCAAATATGGCGTCGTTTCCCAAAAATCCATTCGCGCTACTATACAATAATTATATTATTTTACCATTGATGATTTATACCAGCGAAGATTTACACCTTTGCACATTTAAAACGCCCATTTTAGAGGACAAAAAATATGGCAGTTATACTATCAAAAATTTTTAAATAATGTTTGGTCACCACTATAA
>Ga0209550_10000618_pt1 | contig 33756 bp, 30 predicted proteins | sample LauGreSuBDMM15SN_2_FD_187567 | JGI IMG/M metagenome (GOLD analysis project Ga0209550, IMG submission 187567) | Freshwater lake microbial communities from Lake Michigan, USA - Su13.BD.MM15.SN (SPAdes) (version 5) | ecosystem: Environmental > Aquatic > Freshwater > Lake | place: Lake Michigan... | reverse complement strand
GTCATTGACTTCATATTTCCATGTCACCAGATATTTGCCATCTGAGTTTTTTTGATCTGAAATAAATGCTTCAAAACTACCCAGATAACCTGTTCCACCGTCGGTAGTACTTTTCTGTGTGATGCTATCGGGAGCATCGCTTAATAAAAACTGACCTGTGCGTACATGCAGATAATCATAATCACCGCCTAGCGTAGCCTTTTCTGCGATGATAGGATTTTGGTAATTTAGGTTAATCAGCTCTTTTACATTTGCGCTACGCCCACGGTCATCATTTAAGCCTGTAATGGTGATCGTCACTGTGGCAGTATCTTTATCACCATCTGCATCTGTGACTCTATAGGTGAAGGTTACAGTATCAGATTCATCTTCGTCTAAATCCTGATAAAAGTCACTGTTCGGTGTGTATTTAAAATACCAAGTGCTGGCATCATCAGCACTTGGTTTTACAAGTTCGATACTTGCGTTTGTTGGATTTGAGAGTAACTCTAAATTCTTTACTAAATTATCTACGCTATCATTTCTTAGAACATAAATAGATTGCACAGCAGTTTCATCTTCTGTAATACTTTTTGGAACATCATTAACCGCATCGACATTTTTCTTCTTACCTACATCCTTAATTTCAGCACCATCCACTTTCACAACCAGTTTTTCTATATCTTCTATTTCTAGTCTAGCGTTACCAAATTTAAAAGTGAAGTCATCATCCCATCTGCAACCACTGCCAGATTTACTTGCCCATTTCAAATAACTCTGTAGCATTTTTTGATTATCTTCATTCATCCACTCAGCACGAGTGAAGCGTAGTTCTAGAGTGTCGGAGCCTGAACCACCATCGTATTCGTCATAGGTACCTTTGACATTATTCTCACCAAGGGTGTAGATGAAACGGTCATTGCCTGAACCACCTTCTAGTTCATCACTACCACTACCTCCATCTAAAACATCATTACCTGAACCGCCATTGAGTTCATCCTTACCTGCTCCACCATTCAGGGTGTCATCACCTGATCCACCGTTTAGTCTATCGTTACCACCATTGCCGTTGATGACATCATTTCTTGATGTGCCTGTTAAGCGGTTATTACCTTCATTACCATTAATCGTATTTATAGTTGTGGTCATGTTCGCTCCATATTGAAGATTGAGATAAAAATCCGATGGTCGGTGAATGTCCGATCAGCGACCTATCTAATCAAAAATGGAGAAGGAAATCCAGTTTCCCGATGCACTATGTTGTTTATGAAAAAAAACAACACTTTTGGATGATGCTAGAAATTTGTTTCCTACGATTAAGGAACTTAATTCTTAGATTCTTACTCAGATTAAGATTTTTAATAGCTTGTTTTTGAAAAAATCTTCCCCCTCTGTTGTATTCACAATATTTTTACATTCCTTACTTTATTCATTATGAACCGACTAAAAAATAATTCATCATCACCTAGATCAGCACCATCTTCACTAACACCTTCACCATCACCAACACGCAAAGTTTCTTTTTCTTCTAAAGATGATTTTTATCCTCCAAAAGATAATAGCGAAGAGCCAAAAAGATTAGTCGAAAGATCTCGCTCAAAAAGCTCACCTCAATTACTCGTCCACATTCCGAAAAATAGAAATAATGATTGGCAAGCAAATAAATCTATCTCTTCTGGCTCAATTTCTCAGAATGAAATAGGGCAATCAAAAAATAGTGGCAAAGAGAAATTTCGATTTGCTATGCCAAGTGAATTTTTATCATCACTGTCTTATTCAGAGAAATCCACTCAGTCACTAATCAATAGTCCAGATAGTGGCATCAGCAATAATTCAAATTCCAGAAGCACATCGCCTCTTTTAAGCAATTCAGCTCCAAATTCAGTTAATACTTTAGAATTTAGTAACCCTCTGCAGGCTGCAAGATCACGAGGATTACCTGTGTCTTTACGCAGACTTTCGAGTAATCGCTCAAACTCTAACTCAACACATTCATCACCCGAAAATAACACTCCGCGCTCACTTGATAGCTCACAATCATCACCTTCAACTAGTAGAAAAAGTCCTAGAAATCCTATACAACGTGCCATCGCTACAATACAAGACAAATTAATTTTGCAGGCAAAAGGATCTTCTTCATCGTCGTCTTCTGTACCCGGCACTCCCAGAGAAAATATAAAAGAATATTTGCTGAGCAAAATTTCGAATGATGAATTAAAGGATTTAGCAAAAAAAATTATAGTTTTAAAAAATTCTTATCAATTTAATTATTTATCAAAAGCGAATCAACTTATATTGATTCAAGCTGAGTGCATAAGATTTTTACCGCCTGAAAGTGATTTTCAAGACCCGATTAAAATTGATATTCTTATCAATAGCTTACAACCCTACATTGCTTTTGAAGAAAGCTTAGTTAATAAAGAAATTGATTTAGCCGATCCTCAATTCTTAGATTTTATTAATAGCGTTGCCGAAGCTGCTTTTATAAAAAAGTGGGATAGGGATTCTAGTGATGTAGATGCTGATTTAAAAAAATATTTAGATGCCGTCAAACCTACTTTTGCACGAGATTTTCCAAATTCAAATTATTTTGTTGAAGAGGATGATGGATTAACTAGAAAATTAACGTCTATCGATGAATTTTTGAATTTTTTCAAAGCAGAAGAGAATTCACCCTCACCTTTGTTGATTAGTAATATCGCTTCTCAAAATTTAGGTAATTTTTTTCAAAATGCACTTTTCTTGCGGCATGATGAAAATCAACAATCACAATCTATTTTGAAATCTAGTGATGGCATTCCACTTTTACCCTTAGCCATCTCCAAAGCAAGCTATACATTTAAAAAACTTGATGATGGCTCTGTTGATATTTTCTATGAACGTAACAGTTCACAAGAAATCAATGGCAGCAAAGAAATGCGAGCTAAACAATTAACTGGCGATTTAAGCAGCATAGATGTAAGAGATGCCACTTTGAAGATTCAAGCAAAAATTCGTGTACAACAGGATGGCACTTGGAATATCTACAATCCTCATGTGATTGCACAAGGTTGGATCTAATAAAAGTTTTATTCGTTTGTTTTAAATTATCAGGCAGCTCTATTTAGGAGCTGCCTTTTTTTATTACCTTATTTTTAGTCAAAAAATAAATTTGGTTATTTGTTCTTATTCGTTTCAATCTTTATAATTTTTGTTTACCCTTGATTTTTTCTTTCAACCCACTTCAAGGATAACAATATGGCGATTCCTCAAAGCATTACAAACCGCAACCCATCTCAATTATATTCAGATCAAGATTTTTTAAATCATAGTGAATCTAATTCTCTTGAAATTTCAATTCCTCATATTTATTCTCGCTCTTTTATTCAGCACGATGTATGGCAATTAAAAAATAATGCTGCTGCACGCAATTATGAAGTCGCTCTGGATAGAAGTTCTTATGAAACTCACTTTTATAATCAACAGCGGATTGCTGCAGTCATCATAGGATTTCAGGAAAAATTTTTTATGGAGCATCCCGTTGCTACGCCAGCTGGATTTAGAAAATTTCTTGAAGCATCATTAGAGAAGATACTAACTGAGGCAGAATTTGATACGTCACCTTATCGTTGCAAAATAACTGATCCTAGCGATAACGGTTTTATTCATGGTTATGGAAAATATTTACTTTACGGCGATGATAATGAGGGCGCTCCCTTTTGCCTGCAATATTTTCATTTTGCACCCGGTCAGAAAACACCTTTACACGACCATCCCGTGGCTTGTGTTTCTTTAGTGGTGAAGGGGCAAATTGTAGAAAGACATTATCAAGCAGTGTCTGCTACTCAAGCGCGCAAAACACAGATCACTCACCGTGATTATTTTGATAGGAAGCGTATTCTTGATTTGAGTGCACCGAATATTCATAGCTTGAAAAATAAACAAACTAGCCATGCTGGATCGGTACATTTTTATTACATGGATGGCGATGTGACTAGTCGTGCAGTGAAAACGATTTATCAAAAAGCGCCGCAGAACGGTTTTCCTGTCATCAGAAATTTGCAATAAACGCTTAAGTACACGTGGCTACAAAAAAACTGAAGCAAAACTGAAGTAAAACTTTGTAAAAAACCAAACAAAAAGGCCGATATCGTTTCCGATACCGGCCTTGATTTGGCGTCCCCACGGGGATTCGAACCCCGGTACTCACCGTGAAAGGGTGATGTCCTAGGCCTCTAGACGATGGGGACATAAACTTGTCCGTGCTGCTGACCTATTACTGACCGATTACTTATTTATTACTGACTTATTAAAACCGCACTGCACCTCGATTGTAGCTCAGTGGTGGAGGTAAGCGGGATCGAACCGCTGACCTCTTGCATGCCATGCAAGCGCTCTCCCAGCTGAGCTATACCCCCTTTTGCAGAAGCGGGATTATAGCCGAGTTTATTCCAGTCTGTAAATCGCTAACACTGCTTTCCTAATCAGCATCAGCATCTACAAGCATTACAAACCCTGACTGAGTCTGCTGATTACTGTTTCACGACCCATCACGGTCAACACCACATCAACCGAAGGTGTTTGTAATTGTCCCGTTAAAAGTAGTCGTAATGGCATCGCTAATTGCGGCATTTTTAACTGATGATCTGCAAGCACTTGTTTAATCGCTGCTGATAAGGCTTCTTTATTCCATTCCACTGTGCTGCATGCTGTACTAAATGCTTGCAGCGCTGGCAAAATCGCAGGGGTAAGATGCTGCGTCATTAGTGCGGCATCAGGTTTGGGCTCACGATAAAACAGCATGGCAGCATCGGCTAATTCATTGATGGTGTTTGCACGGTCTTTGAATAACTCCAATACTGTTTCTAGTGCAGGTGCGCCATCAAACTGTGCGCCTTCACGCATCAGCACTGGCTTGGTCAAGCTTGCTAATTTTGCGTTATCAGTTTGTTTGATGTAGTGATTATTCACCCAACCTAGTTTTTCATGATTGAATTGCGCAGGCGATTTCGTTAAATGGTCGAGATCAAACCAACTACAAAACTGCTCCATGCTGAAAATCTCATCATCACCATGACTCCAACCTAGGCGCGCTAAATAATTCAACATGGCTTCTGGGAGATAGCCTTGCTCTGGATAGTCCATCACACTCACAGCACCATGACGTTTCGAGAGTTTTTCTCCATCCGATCCTAAGATCATGGGCAAGTGGCCATAGATAGGCAGGGTTCCACCCAAAGCACGCAAGATATTGATTTGTCGCGGTGTGTTGTTGACGTGATCATCACCACGAATCACGTGGGTGATTTTCATGTCCCAATCATCTACCACCACACAAAAGTTGTAAGTCGGTGTGCCATCTGGACGTGCAATGACAAGATCATCCATTTCGCGATTAGCAATAGTGATCACACCTTTGACTGCGTCATCCCAACTGACTTCACCATCAAGTGGATTTTTAAAGCGTACAACTGGCTTACGATCTGCTGGTACAGGAGGTAAGGTCTTACCCGTTTCTGGTCGCCACGTGCCGTCATAGCGCGGCTTTTCTCCGGCAGCACGCTGACGTTCACGCATGGCTTCAACTTCTTCAGGCGAGGCGTAGCAGTGATAGGCCGTTCCCTCTTTCAGCATTTGCGCAATCACTTCGCGATAGCGATCCATACGCTGCATTTGATAAAAAGGACCTTCATCATGATGCAAACCTAACCATTGCATGCCATCGATAATGGCTTGCACCGCTTCGGGTGTGGAGCGTTCAAGGTCGGTGTCTTCTATGCGCAAAATAAAGGTGCCGCCAAAGCGACGGGCATATGCCCATGCAAAGAGAGCGGTGCGCGCGCCACCTACGTGTAAATAGCCGGTAGGACTGGGAGCAAATCGAGTGCGTACGGTCATGTTTTGGGATCTAGAGAGCTTGAGCTAGTAACACAAGCAGGGTAAGAAAACCGCTATTTTAGCCTTTGCAAGCACAAGCGCGATGAGGCATTCGCTCTGCACTGCTAAAATCCCTCTTTTATTCCACACCAAAGTTAGCAATGAGCGCCACATCATCTAGAAAGCTGTTCGTCACGACTGCTCTGCCTTACGCCAATGGGCCATTCCATATCGGTCACATTATGGAATACATACAAGCAGATATCTGGGTGCGTTTCATGCGACTGCGTGGCCATGAAGTGCATTTTGTAGGTGCCGATGATGCGCATGGTGCACCCATCATGATCGCAGCTGAAAAAGCCGGTGTCACGCCGCAAGCGTTTGTGGCAAACATCGCTGCCGGTCGTAAACAATATCTAGATGGTTTTCATATTGCGTTTGATAACTGGCATTCCACTGATGGTGAAGAAAATCATCAACTTTCAAAATTCATTTACCAACAGTTGCGTGATAAGGCAGGTTTGATCACGACGAAAACAATCGAACAATTTTTTGATCCGGTCAAGAACATGTTTTTACCGGATCGCTACATTAAAGGTGAGTGTCCTAAGTGTGGCGCGAAAGATCAGTATGGTGATTCTTGTGAAGTATGTAGTGCAGTCTATGCACCGACTGAATTAAAAAATCCTTACTCCACTCTGACTGGTGCGACTCCGGTGATGAAATCATCTGAGCATTTTTTCTTTCGTTTATCTGATGCGAAGTGCGTAGAATTTTTGCGTCAATGGGCTTTAGATCCACAGCGTCTACAACCTGAGGTTGCTAATAAGGCGCGTGAATGGTTAGAAGGTGATGCTGGCTTAGGTGATTGGGATATTAGTCGTGATGCACCCTACTTTGGGATTGAGATTCCAGACGCACCGGGTAAATATTTTTATGTATGGCTAGATGCACCGATAGGTTATCTCGCATCATTAAAAAATTATTTTCAAAAAACGGGGCGTGATTATGATGCCTTCATGGCTGATCCCGCGACTGAGCAATATCACTTCATCGGTAAAGACATTACCTATTTCCATACCTTGTTTTGGCCTGCCACTTTGCATTTTGCAGGTCTGAAAGTGCCAGACAATATTTTTGTACATGGCTTCATTACGGTGAGTGGTGAAAAGATGTCGAAGTCACGTGGCACGGGAATTTCGCCTCTGCGTTATTTAGATGTGGGTATGAATCCTGAATGGCTACGTTATTACATCGCTGCCAAACTGAGTGCAAAAGTGGAAGATGTGGATTTCAATCCTGAAGATTTTGTCGCTAGAGTGAATAGTGATTTGATAGGTAAATACATCAACATCGCTAGCCGTGCTGCTGGCTTTATCACGAAAAAATTTGATGGCAAAGTGAGCATGCAGTGGGCCACAGAGCAGGATACATTCCTCTCTTCCTTACGCCATGCCGGTGGTGAAATCGCTGCGTTATATGAAGCGCGTGAATATGGCAAAGCCTTACGTGCTGTGATGGATCAAGCTGATGCAGTGAATGTGTATGTGGATGCGAACAAGCCTTGGGAACTCGCTAAAGATGCTGCGAACAACGCGCGTCTGCAAGAAGTGTGTAGCCGCTTGTTGGAAGCCTTCCGTGTGTTGAGTATTTATCTCAAACCTGTCTTGCCTGCTTTGGCTACGCAAGTTGAAGCCTTATTAAACATTGCACCGCTGACTTGGGATGATGTGTCACATCCTTTACCTGATCAACATGTTGTGAATGCCTATTCTCATCTCATGACGCGTGTGGAGAGCAAAATGCTAGATGATTTATTTGATGCACCTGAAACGCCTGCTGCAGCACCTGCTGCTACGGATATAGAAGCGATAGCTGCAGAAATCAAGATTGATGATTTTGCAAAAGTTGATTTGCGTATTGCAAAAATCGTTGAGTGTGCTCACGTAGAAGGTTCAGACAAACTCTTGCGCTTAACTTTGGATGTGGGTGAAGGCCGTATGCGTAATGTTTTTTCTGGGATTAAATCAGCCTATCAACCGGAGCAACTAGTTGGCAAGCTCACGGTATTAGTTGCTAATTTAGCACCGAGAAAAATGAAGTTTGGTGTTTCAGAAGGCATGGTCTTGGCCGCTTCAGCGCAAGATGAAAAAGCTGATCCTGGGATTTATATTTTAGAACCGTGGCCAGGAGCCAAGCCTGGCATGCGTATACGCTAGTCGCCATAACGGCCTAGCTAAGGCTTGCTTCTTCAGACTATTTGAAGAGGCAAGAATCCCTCTGCATTTGAGTCAAATCGAGCGGTGAAAGGAGTAGAATGCACCCCTCTACTTTTGCTTGATGCCATTACCATGAAATTTTCTGTCCAAAAAAGCGGCTATGTCTCTGAGATCTCACATTTCATCGCTGATTTAAAGAAAAAAGATCCTGCGTTAGAAGAAAAGCAACGTGCTGGCCGCGCAAGACTATGGGATAAAGCCCCTATCGACTTGGATGCAAAGCAACGCACACAAGAATCGCGCGTCAAACAAAAAGCCTACGTCTATCAAACAAAATAAGTCGCGCATTGAGCTGCACTTTTTAGAGCGACACTAACTAATACATCACACCGTGACTTCTGCCGAAACCGTTATTGACAGCACGCCCGAGATCGTTGATGGCGTTGCGTTTGCCAAGTTATATGGCGAGCCTCTGTTCAAACTACCAAATGATCTCTACATTCCTCCTGATGCACTGGAAGTGTTTCTGGAAGCGTTTGAAGGTCCACTCGATTTATTGCTGTATTTAATTCGTAAGCAGAATTTCAATATTCTAGACATCCCTTTAGCGCAAGTCACGCTGCAGTATCTGGATTACATTGAGCAGATACGTAAAAACAATTTAGAACTCGCTGCTGATTATTTATTAATGGCTGCCATGCTGATTGAAATTAAATCGCGCATGCTGCTGCCAGTGAAAAAAGGCGATACAGGCGAAGAAGCAGAAGATCCACGTGCAGAACTCGTACGTCGTCTGTTGGAATATGAACAAATCAAACTTGCTGCATTTGAAATCGATACATTGCCGCAAGTGGGACGTGATTTCATCCGAACTCAGATTTATATAGATCAAGCAGTTGTAACCCGTTGGCCAGATGTGAATGTGGTTGACTTACAAACGGCTTGGAGTGACTTACTACGTAGAGCCAAGCTGACCGCGCATCACACAATTACACGAGAAGAGTTGTCAGTGCGTGAACATATGACGTCGATTTTGCGTCGCTTGCAATCAACTCAGTTTGTTGAATTCCAAGATTTGTTTGATCCCTCACGTGGTGTAGCTGTGATCGTGGTGAACTTCATTGCCTTACTAGAGCTCGCTAAAGAAACACTGATAGAGATCACACAAGGCGATGCCTTCGCACCGATTTACGTGCGACTGTCTTATTCACCAGCTTAAATCCTGCTTATGAATTCCATCTTATGTCGTGCGTCATGTAACGCGCACGATATGTTGTTTCCCCTCTTGCAGCCAACCTGAACATGAAAATCGTTTCTTCCGTCGCCGAATTACGTGATCAGCTCAGAGGCCAACTACGTACCGCTTTTGTGCCTACTATGGGTAATTTGCATGAAGGTCATCTGTCCCTCATGCGCTTAGCTAGAAAACATGGTGATCCGGTAGTGGCATCGATTTTTATCAATCGTTTGCAATTCGGACCGAATGAAGATTTTGATACTTACCCACGTACTTTTTCTGCCGATGTAGAAAAACTAGAAAAAGAAGGTGTGTATGTTTTATTTGCACCGACTGAAAAAGATCTCTATCCAGAACCGCAAGAGTTTCGTGTTAAACCACCAGAACATATAGGCGATATTTTAGAAGGTGAATTTAGACCGGGATTTTTTAATGGTGTGACGACTGTAGTCTTAAAACTCTTCTCTTGCGTACAACCTAAAGTTGCCGTGTTTGGTAAAAAAGATTATCAGCAGTTGATGATCATCCGAAATATGGCAAGACAATTTGCTTTACCTACAGATATCGTAGCGGCAGAAACCTATCGTGCTGATGATGGCTTAGCACTCTCTTCACGTAATGGTTATTTATCAAAAGATGAAAGAACAGAAGCGCCTACTTTGTATCAACAACTCAATGAAGTTGCACTAGTAGTGCGTGATGGTCATATCAATTTGAATCAGTTAGAAATTCAAGCGCAAGAAAAATTAAGCGCACGCGGTTGGTTGCCTGACTATATCGCTATCCGTAAGCAAAGCGATTTACAAAAACCTACAGCTGAAGACCTAGAACAACAAGTACCTTTAGTTGTTTTAGCTGCTGCAAAATTAGGCAGCACACGCCTGATTGATAATCTTGAAATATGATGCTGAGCTTGGCATCATCCTTAGCTCACACGCCGTTGCAGCTAATACGCAACCTCACCCTGCTCTGCTTATTTTTTAGCTCACATTGTTCATTTGCTGCTATTAGTGTGATTGATGATAGCGGTGTAAAGATAAGTTTATCTTCCCCCGCTCAACGTATTATTAGTCTAGCGCCACACACGACAGAATTATTATTTGCTGCAGGCGCTGGTAAATCCGTCATCGCAGTAACTGCTTGGAGTGATTATCCTTTAGAAGCAAAAAATATCCCTTCCGTTGGCAGCGCAACAGAGTTAGATATTGAGCGCATCATCAAACTCCAACCTGATTTAGTCGTCGCTTGGAAAAACGGTAACAAGCCAAGACAAATCGCTCATCTTAGAAAATTTGGTATTCAAGTTTTTGAGAGCGAACCTAAAACATTCGAAGCTATTGCTGACTCAATAAAAAAATTAAGTACACTTGCAGGCACAGAACAAATAGGACAACAGCAGGCACTCGCCTTTCAACAAAAAATACTCGCCTTAAAAAATAAATATCAACAAGCTGCAGAGGTGAGTTATTTTTATCAGATTTGGCAAAAGCCTCTCATGACTTTGAATGGTGAGCATTTAATTTCACAAGCTTTGAAAATTTGTGGTGGTAGAAATATTTTTAGTGAATTAATTCCCACTGCACCTACTGTAAATAGTGAAAGCGTTATACAAAGAAATCCTGAAGTGATTTTTATCAGTAGCGAAGAAAAAAATATCACCACACAATGGCAAAGCTTTTCCAATATGACAGCCGTTGCTAATAAAAATATTTTCACTTTCAATGGCAGCATCATGAATCGCGCAGGGTCACGCATGGCTGAAGCAACTGAGCAGTTATGTGAAAAATTAGACCTTGCTAGACAAAAACGTCTTCATTAATTTTTCTTCATTATTTTTTAAACATCATGAATAAAATTTCTCTACAAGATTTACAAAGCCGTCAAAAAGGCACGCTACCAGAATTACTCGGCTTTGAAGTCATCGGCTTTGATGAACATGGCTTAACCGCGAGCATGGAAATTAAAGCACATCATCTCGCACCGAATGGCTATCTGCATGCGGCTGCTATCATCACACTGGCAGACACCGCCTGTGGATTTGGTTGCATGCTCTCCCTACCTGAAGGCGCAAACAGCTTCACCACAATCGAATTAAAAAGCAATCACCTAGGCACAGCGCGAGAAGGAAAATTAGAAGTGCTTGCAAAACCAGTGCATAGTGGACGCACCACGCAAGTATGGGATGCGACGGTTAGTGCCGCAGGAAAAACCATCGCCTTGTTTCGTTGCACACAAATGGTATTGTGGCCTAAAGCTTAGTTTAACGTTACGAATACGCAGCCAAAAATTTAAATCAGTAACGTACGATTACGCTACGCTAATCGTACCTACCATTCGCAATTAATTGATGTATTTGTAGGTACGATTAGCGCAGCGTAATCGTCCGAACGTCATCTTATAAATGGTATTCCATACGGCGCAATACATTGCGCCCTACTACACCACCATGCTATCGCCGCATGTGATACATCAAAAACGCATGAACTCAATGTTTACGCTGCGCTCAACACACCATGCTGCAAACTAAATTGACAATCAAACGCTTGCTCTAAAATGTCTGGCACGATGACTTCTTGCGCTATGCCCTGCCAATGCTGACCTTCACCAAGAATTAATGCATGTGTCGCAAACCGCCGTGCTAGCTGTAAGTCATGACATGTCGCTATTACTGCACAACTTTCTTTCAAACCTGCCAAGAGTTGCATCACGCTTAATTGATGCGCTACATCTTGATGGGAAATTGGTTCATCTAATAACATGACATCAGCTTGCTGGCATAGTTGCGCTGCTAATGCAACGCGTTGTCTTTCACCACCCGATAGCAATCTCACATCTGTATCAACCTTATGCGATAAGCCGCATTGTTGTAAAGCATAGTGCGCTAATTTCACATCTTCTTCTGCGTCCCACTCACCACCATAACGATATGGCAGTCGACCTATTAATACGGTATCTAATACTGAATGAGAGAAACTATCTACATGCTGCTGCAGCATTAAGCTACGATGTCTTGCCAAGGTCGCTGCATCAAAGTCTTGAATATTTTCTCCCGCATAGCTAAGCGAGTTAGGAAGGCACGGCAGCAATCCTGCTAATACATGTAATAGGCTACTCTTACCAGAGCCATTTTTACCAAGCACACACCAGAACTCACCACGCTGCACTTCCCAGTTTAGATGCCGAACTAATTCTCGTGCTCCAGCTTTGACTTGCAGATTTTTAGTGTGGAGTAAACGCATTAACGACTCCTCACCAGTAAAATTAAAAACACAGGTACGCCAATCAAGGCTGTGATTACACCAACAGGCAATTGCAGTGGCGCGACGATAGTGCGCGCAAATAAATCAGCTAAGGTGAGTGCAACACCACCGACTAACACTGATGCAGGTAATAAATGATGTTGGTTATTGCCCATCACGAGACGCAATGCGTGTGGCACGACTAAACCAAAAAAGCCTATTGCTCCTGCCACTGTGACTGCTGCTGCAGTAGCAACGGAAGCGACTAACAAAATCATGATGCGTAAACGACGCACAGGCAAACCTAGTAATTGAGCTGTCACTTCACCATGCGCCAATATGTTTAACGCTGTCGCATGTCGCCATGCCCACGTAAGGCTGAATAAAAGAATCACCCATGCTGGCCAACTCCACTCTACGGATTCCAAATCACCCATTAACCAAAACACCATACTGCGTAATTGTTGATCGGGTAGTAGCGATAGCATCAATGTAATGACTGCACCACAAGCTGAGGAAATCATCACGCCTATGAGTATGAGTTTGATGCCTGAAGAAGTGGATACTAATGAGACTTGGCGTAACAACACACCGCGCGCGAGAATAAATAATAAAAGCGTAGCTAGCCCTGCTCCACACAAAGCGCCTAACTGCAAGCTATAAGCAGCCCATGCAATAGGCATCAACACAGTAAATAACATCCCACCTGCGGCTGCACCACCTGATAAACCTAATACATAGGGATCTGCCAAAGGATTACGTAGCAAGAGTTGAAGTAATGCACCCGCTAATGCTAGCAAGCCACCCACAGCAAATGCTGCAAGCACACGTGGTAAGCGCAATTGCAGCAAGATTTCGTTTGTATCAGCAGTGAGTGCACATCCCATACTGCCGCATGCAGTGGCAATCGTCATGACAGCGATTGCCGTCATGACTGAGCATAGAAGCAGTAAACGTGGATGCTTTATCTTATGCATAGAGGCATATTATTGCTGCCAATTTAAACCGACGAAAAGACCGCGCGACGGTTGATTAAATCCAAAAGCAGTTTGATAATTTTCATTTAATACATTATCAATACGACCAAATAGCGAATAGGATTTATTCACTTGATAGCGGGCTGTTATACCTGCAAGCCAATAAGGTCTCAGATTACCATCAGCCCCATCTGGACGACTACCTGTGTAAGCAATATCACCACCAATACGGAAATTACCAAACATACGATTAGCAGAAAGCGAACCTAATAATGCTGCACGCCTACGCAAACGCTCACCGGTATCAGCATTGCGTGGATCTTGTACAGTTAAGCTAGATCGCGTCGACCAACCCATGATTTCCTGACTTGCACTTACCTCTATACCCTCGTTGACTGCTTCTCTAACGTTACTAAATCCTGCATTAAAATCAATTTGATTTGTAATATGTGACTGAAATAAAGTTGTACGAATCAAAGATGAGTCATCATAGTATTGAAAACCTGCTTCAAATGTTCTTGTATATTCTGGCTTAAGATTTGGATTTCCAAATTGACCATATAAATATCCCAAGGGTGGAGCACTAAATCCAGTAGCAGCACTTCCTATAAGTTTAAATTTTTCATTTAGTTTAAAGCCGTAACCTAAATATCCTGTATCAGCACTATCATTTTTTTCAGTTGTATCATGTCTTACATTAATTTGTAATTGATGTTTTTCCTTTAAAAGTGTGTCAAAACCAGCATATAAACTATTTGCTCTTCGTGAAAAATTTTCTACCGTACCAAAACCATCAGAATTAATTGACTGCCATTGATGATTTACACCGACTGTTAAACGGGAAATATTTGAAGTAGTTATTTCATTATTCCAATCCACTGACTTTACTCTTGTTTTATATCGGTCTACATCTGTAGACGATGATATGTATCGATTAGAATTAATATCCGACATATCTGATATTGATATTCTTGAATTCCATTTTTCTGAAATTCGATTGTTTGAAAAAAAAGTTAAAGAATTTACGTCTGTCGAGCCCTTATGAATATCTGTAGGCAAACTAAATTTTAAGAAATCAAAATCAAATCTTCCCGCTGTATTCATGAAACGCAGACCTGTCTCATGACCTTTTGCCCAAATTTTAGCAATTGAAGCGTTTGCACTTAAATTACTGTAACCATCTCTATCTGGATTCGCAGTAGAGCTTTGTAGGGGATTCACAGCTGAAAAACCTGCAGTAGCTACATCAGATACCGCGAATGAATAACTTAGTCCATCACTTTGACCACCTGTACTTGCAGCTACACGTCGAAAACTATTCGAACCTAATTCTGCTGTTGCTTGTGTACCGCCAGTGCCAGATCCGGCTTTAGTAAAAATCTGAATCACACCACCAACCGCACCAGAACCATAAATACTAGAGACATTACCTCTCACGATTTCTATATGATCAATTTGATCTAGCATTAAATGCTCAATGCTGACAGTGCCGGTTGCATCTTGTTTAGTCATAGGTACACCATCAACTAATACCAGCGTTTGTCTAGTTGCTGCTCCACGCATAAACATCCCACTCGCACCACCCAATCCACCGGTTTGGGTTAACTGTAAGCCTGCTTCCCTTCTCAGCAAAGTCATAACATCAACTGCCTGACTATTTTTTATATCGGATGCTGAAATGACTGTGGTATGTGGCAAAGCATCTGTTTGCAACTGCTCTGTTCTAGTTGCTGTCACGACTACAGGTGGTAACAACTTTGTAGAATCATTTTTTTCTTGCGCCTGAATTTCACAAACAATACTCAAGCTAAATACACAAGCACATACTGGCCTGATGTAGGCATACGGATAATTTGATTTCATGATGAAAAAAGTGTGAAGCCTCCCGCCAGCTTCCCCGCAGGCAGGACTAATCAGGAGTGCAAATTGAGTCGGCTTAACAGATTCAAGATCTGACGAATACTTCCCCGCTTCGTCACTCCCACCTGTTCTGGCCGGTATCCGGGCTAGCAAGTCTCTCCACTTCGCCTTCCCATGCAAACTGCACAGTGGCTTGCTGAAGTGGAGTGCAAGAATAAATTCCTACACTTGTTTACCGTTGCGGGGGCAGCACACGTTGGTTTAGATCTCAAAGAGCATCCAGACTTCGTGTTTCCCGTTTAACTGCACGTCAAGAATGACGCACGAGCACCAAAACAATTTGAGTGTAGTGCAGACTGTATCAATACGTCAATTATGAAAAATATTTACTGATGCATTCATCCGCACTGTGTTAGCAAGTTGGCAGCACGCATTTACATACTCTTTTCACTCTTTTCGATTCGCTATAAAAACACTACACTGTATTTTTTACGCAGTTCATCCTCCTCTCACAGACTGAAGATACTATGTCCCTGACCCACGATACCAAGCATCTCACGCATGAAGACAAAGTCCGCTATTTCACAACGCAATACAATGCGCGTGCTGCGATTCCTGATCATCCGCAGATTTTTTCACGTTGGCAGACCGATTCTGCTTTAGCTAGACGCACGCATGCCGGTGTATTGGATATTGCTTTTGGTGAGAGTGATGGTGAACGTTTAGATTTTTTTCCAACGACTAAACGTAATGCGCCTCTTTTAGTTTTTATTCACGGTGGATGGTGGCGTTCACTTGATAAATCTGATTTCACGTTTGTTGTGCCGCCCTTTCTCGCTGCCGGATGTAATGTCGCTCTCACTAATTACACACTTGCGCCACATGCCTCACTAGAAGAAATCACGCGCCAACAATTACGCGCCTTAGCTTGGTTGTATCGCAATGCAGATCAATATGAATTCAATCGTGAAAACATCATCGTGGCGGGCCACTCTGCTGGCGCGCATTTAGCCGCAATGATGATGGCGGCTCAGTGGCCTGTGTTTGGTGATGATTTACCTGCTGATTTGATCAAGGGCGGTATTTTGATGTCTGGCCTGTATGATCTTGACCCTATCCGTTATGCTGAATTTGTGAATGTAGATTTAAAGATCACACCAGAGAATGCTTTGCATTTATCACCCGGCTTTACGCCACCCGCGCATGCGATTCCTTTTATTACAGCTGTGGGTGATGAAGAATCAGATGAATTCAAACGACAAACTGCACTACTTTCTAATAATTGGCAGTCTAGTCACATAGCTGATGTATTTATGCCAGAGATAAATCATCTGACGATTTGTGATGCCTTTGCAAATGAAGAGCATGCTTTATGTAAGGCGAGTTGTGAGTTGATTCATTCGCTTAGTTGAAGTTAAGTGCGATTGATTGCACCAAATAAAAAAGAGGCCTAGGCCTCTTTTTTTATGATTTATGCAAATGCCAATTTTGCTTATTTAAGAATTCTGTCGCCATTAAAATTTCACGTAGGAGATAGATAAAACTCCCCGTCAATGAAACCATCGCTGATACAAATAGCATCGCAATCATGGTGTTAATTTTTAGATTGAAGGCATCATCTAAAAAAAGTGACGCAACAACTATGCAAATGAATAAAGCACACAGTGTAGAGAGTGCAATTGCACGATTAATTTTACGAGCACGTCGAAACAATATGCCTGCTTCTAAACGTATCTTCTTTTCTGCTTCAGCTGCGATATCACGGTTCTCTAATTTTTCTTCTAAATAACGCGATCGATCAATGATCCTCGCTAATCGATTGGTGAGCACAAGTAGATTGGTGCCGACACCCGTTAGTAAAAAAACGGGGGCAATTGATAGTTGGATGATGTGGCCGATATCACTTAGTCGAATATCCATAGTCTTTACAGTTGTTCAAAAATTTAACAGGTAGTGGATTGTATTGCAGACAGACATATTTCTTGCATTTAATCTTAGGCATAAAACTAAGCGTCATTCATCCTCGATCACTCCAGAAAAACGCCACGCATTAATCTTCCATGCAAGAGTTTGTATGTGAATGATGACTATTTTATTTTCATTGAGCAATCTTTTAAATTCCCCTCAAGAAATCTTCTCTTTCCAATCACTTATTTGCTCTCTTCGAACAGATTTTTGATTCGATTCAACTAGGTAAAGCAGTCAAAAGCTGATGCATTTAACGTAAATGTTGTCTTTTTATTACTAATTAGCAAGCTCAGCTCAGGTCGTCGTATGGAACAAGCAACAGAACTACCCAAGTATTTTCTATCAACCAAAAAAACTTGTGGAACTGATTCGATTACCAACGTGATGGTATTCAAAGGTAGTGGCAGATGATTAGAGTCGTTATCGCCGACGACCACACGATTATGCGAGAAGGCTTAAAACGCATCTTGCTAGGTGTAGACGATATAGAAGTGGTGGGAGAGGCAGCCGATGGTTTTGAAGTATTGAATTTAGTTCGACATGGCGGTTTTCAGGTTTTGTTATTGGACTTAACAATGCCGGGCAGAAGTGGTGTTGACCTTATTAGACAGATTAAAGATGAATCACCGAAATTAGCTGTTTTGATTCTCACTATGCATGAAGAAGAGCAATACGCTGTACGAGCAATACGAGCAGGTGCTCTAGGTTATTTAACAAAAGAAAGTGCCAGCGCAAAACTTGTTAGCGCGATTCATAAAGTTGCAATTGGTCGGCCTTTTATCAGCATGGAAGTTGCAGAACAGCTCGCTATCAATGCAATGCCAGGCAACATTGAATTACCGCATAAAGCGTTATCGAATCGAGAGTATGAAGTATTCAATTTACTAGTGTCAGGAAAAACTATCTCAGAAATTGCAGAGTCGCTTCATTTATCAGCAAAAACGATTAGTACACATAAAACACGCATTCTGCAAAAAATGGGCACACACTCCCTTGCAGAACTTGTGCAGTACGCAGTAGTACACAGCTTGCTGATTCCATTTCGGTTGTAGTAATCAACGACATTGCAAAGTAAAAAAAGTAAGGCAGAAGAAATAGGAATAAGACTACGAACAATACATTAGACCTACTAAGTCATTCAGTTCAAGCTGATAGCTATTCATTAATTGAATTGTGATACTAGATGATCGCATCATAGGAGCAATGAAATTCATTATCGAAACAAGATGCATTAATTTTTTTACCAACGTTGATTAGCAAATTGAATGTGATTAGATTTTTTAAATAATAAGTAAGGTTTTGACCGCGAGACATAACTTTTTATGAAGTTATTTGGATATCAAAACAGACCCCACCATCAGGAGATGACCATGACACCGACACAGACACAAGCAACAGAGCTCAGAACGGAAATCAATCATGCGAGCATACACTCCTCGTCAGCAGAGAATGGCTGGCAGCGACAGGGAAAGTTATGGTCTAACCTGAAAGAATTATGTGATCTTTTACGTATACCAGCTGCATCTTCTGTGAATGATGAAGAATTTTTATTCCAACATGTGCAATTTAAAACTGGACAGCGCATACACACTATAGGTCAGACGTTTGATGCTCTGTATATCGTACATTCTGGATTTTTAAAAACTGTATTGATTGATGAATTTGGCAATGAACAAGTTCTCAGCTTCCCTATGAAAGGCGATCTTTTTGGTGTTGATGGTATTCATACAAAACGCTATTCATCTGAAGCAGTGGCTTTATCTAATTGTGATTTAATTATTCTGCCATTTAAAAAATTCACTACCTTAGGTAGAGTGCATGTTGAATTAGAACATGCCATGTATAGCGTGATGAGTCGTGAATTAGTACGCGAACAAGCGATGGTGAGTATGTTGGGCGCACTATCTGCAGAAGCGAGAGTGGCGCGCTTTTTAGTGTCGCTATCTGAGCGATTCGCAGAAATGGGCTACTCCAGCAAGTTATTTAATTTACGTATGACACGTCATGAAATCGGTAGCTACCTAGGCTTAACCCTAGAAACAGTCAGTCGAACCTTATCTGCGTTTAATGAAATAGGCTTGATCACCGTTGATCAACGTTCTATCGACATCATCGATATCGATTCATTACGTACCTTACGACGACTCCCTCCTTCTAGTTCACGCTCTAAACAAGCAGCACGAAAATTACGTGAAGCAGGTTTGATGCAAACAAAAGTACCACCACCGAATAAAGATTGGGATCAGGTGGCTTCAGCTTAATTGAAATTTAATATACGTACGAATACGCTACGCTATTCGTACCTACAATGATTGGTTTGATCTAATTTGTAGGGACGATTAGCGTAGCGTAATCGTCCGGAATTTTTATCATATTCCATGCGGCGCAATACATTGCGCCCTACACTATGTACCAATGAATGTATTTGTAGGGACGATTAGCAAAGCGTAATCGTCCGGAATTTTTTATCATATGCCATGCAGCTTCCGCTTGATAGGAAATTTGTAGGGAGCAATGTATTGCGCCGTATGAGATTTTTATAAAATTAATGTAATACGCAATCCAAAAAAATCCCCACTTATATGGGAGTTTTTTATATTTTTCATATTCCATGCGGCACAATACATTGCGCCCTACATTTTCAAAACGAAACAAGATTTGCAAAAAAAATTCCCGCTTATGCGGGAATTTTTTTCTTCACTCAAATCAATGCATTCATTTCTTTTTTGAAGCTCCACTATGCTTACGCTCAGCATGTTCATAATCATGTACTTCTGCATCCACTATATCTGCAGTCTCTGATAATGAATTTGCAGCAGCGTAAGATCCATTTTCAGCTGACTTTTGTGCAGTTGCTAAATTTTTATTCGTCAATGAAGTAACGTCACGAAACGTACGCTCCCACACTGAAAACATACTTGCCATAGGATTAAATAAGCCATTTTCTTGATGACTAGATTCTTTGTTGGCGTATGTTTGTGCACCTTCAGATAATTTACCTGATGCATTTTGACCAAATCGCTCCATGTAATTCTGCACTGACTTACCCATTTCAGCTTGAATTTCTGCCACAGCAGACAAGATTTCTTGCTGATAGTGCATATTTTTTTCTGGATGAAAGGCTAGCTTGGTTTGCAAGTCTTTAAACTGTGAAGGATCTTGGACTTCTGTCAATGCTCGCGCCATTTGTAAATTATTTTCTACTGCTTGATGGGTTGCATCAAGTATCACTCGATCAATTTTTCCCTTTCCTAAAAACACTGCATCAGCTAAACGCATTGATGCATCAAGCTGATGTTGAATAATGTTGACTAAAGGATTTTGTTGCGCTGTACCCATGATCTTGCTCCTGCAATAAATAATGTGAATAAAATTAAACAGCTCTTACTAAAAACACCCTACTGCTGTTAGTTTGGCAGGCAAGCGAGTGCAAGTCTTGAGACAAAACAAAGACCGTGAAACCCTTAGCTTGATCAGTTAAACATTCCACAAGTGCGTTGTATTTCTTGACTAATGTATAAAAATACTCAAAGCAAAACTCGGAGTATGATTTGCGTAAATTTTCAAAATGTTTCGCACAATGTGATGCAAAAATAAAAACAAACTATGAATCTACATTTCAGTGCTGCTGATTCTGCTTTCCGAGAAGAAGTTCGTCATTTTCTTGAAGCAGAACTTCCACAAGACATCAGACATAAGGTAAGTCATGGCTTAATACTCGATAGCCAAGATTACCTACGTTGGCAACGTCTCTTACATGCACGCGGTTGGGGTGGTCCCGCATGGCCGGTTGAGTATGGTGGTTGTGGTTGGAACGCTGTTCAGCAATATATTTTCGAAGAAGAAGCAGCGCGTGTCTGTGCGCCACGCACATTACCTTTTGGTGTGAAGATGGTGGCGCCTGTGATCATGGCGTTTGGTACTGCAAAACAGCAAACTTATTTTTTACCGCGTATCTTGTCAGCACAAGACTGGTGGTGTCAGGGTTATTCCGAACCTGGTGCAGGTTCTGATTTAGCTTCATTGAAAATGTCGGCAGAACGCCAAGGCGATCATTATCTTGTGAATGGACAAAAAACTTGGACCACACTAGGTCAATACGCTAATTGGATTTTTTGTTTAGTTCGCACTGATAAAGAAGCAAAACCGCAACGCGGTATTTCTTTTCTCTTGATTGATATGAAGTCGCCGGGTGTCTCTGTACGCCCTATTATCACCATGGATGGCGCGCATGAAGTCAATGAAGTATGGTTAGAAAATGTACGTGTGCCGGTTGAGAATTTAGTCGGTGAAGAAAATCAAGGTTGGACTTGCGCTAAATTTTTACTCGGCCATGAGCGCGCCAATATTGCAGGCATAGGCATTGCAAAACGTGAACTGGCTCGTTTAAAACGTATCGCACGTGTAGAACAAAAAAATGGCAAACCTTTAATTCAAGATACGCTGTTTGCGAGCCGCATTGCGCAAATCGAGATTGATTTAATGGCGCTAGAAATTACGAACCTACGTGTACTGTCAGCTGAATCAGAAAAACAAGCACCAGGTCCTGAAGCTTCTCTACTCAAAATAAAAGGCACTGAGATTCAACAAGCTATTAGTGAACTCATGGTGCAGGCAATCGGTCCTTATGCCTTGCAACTAAATCGCGAAGCAATGGCAGCGGGATTTTCTGGTGAATATGCGGGACCAAATTACGCTACCTCGATAGCAGCTGGTTATTTGAATTTACGTAAGTTATCAATTTATGGTGGCTCGAATGAAATTCAAAAAAACATCATTGCGCAACAACTTTTGATGAGCTAATCACATGGATTTTAGTTTCACATCTGAGCAGAAGATGCTGCTTGAAACAACACAGCGTTTTCTACAAGATCATGCTGGGTTAGCTGCGAAAAAAAATTCTCACGCAAGCGTCACGCAATCAACTGATCCGCTCTGGCAGGGATTAACTGAATTAGGTCTGCTGGCTCTCAATATTCCTTCTGCCTATGGTGGATTAGATTGCGGCGCAGTCGAGACTATGTTGGTGATGCAAGCAGCAGGTGAGCATTTATTACTCGCTCCTTTACGCGCTAGTGCTGTGGTGAGTGCCACGCTGCTTGCACAAGCCGCTACTTCGAAAGAATGTGAGCAGTGGCTACCTGCAATAGCAGAAGGTAGTTGCATTATCGTGCTGGCGCATGATGAACGTCATACACAACATGATCGTTTTGCGATTCAAACCACTGCGCTTAGAAAAGGTTCTCAGTTAGTCTTGCAAGGACAAAAATGCATGGTGGCGTATGCACCCTCGGCAGATGTTTTACTTGTCACCGCTCTGCTAGAAGGACAACTTAGATTACTCGCCGTTCCTACATCCACCCCTGGTCTGAAACGTATAGCAGCTCCAATGGTAGATGGTTGCATGGCTGCTGATGTGATCCTCGATGAAATTATTCTTCCCGACAGTGCGCTGTTAGGAGATCACTCTATCGAACTCGCTTTAGGCAATGCATTAGATCGCGGATTGGCTGCTGCCTGCGCAGAAGCAGTTGGGATTTTTGACAAACTACAAGCTGCATGCGCTGAATATTTAAATAATCGCGTGCAATTTGGTGTGCCGATTGCGAGCTTTCAGGTCTTGCGCCACCGTATGGCAGAGATGCTGATCCATCTTGAACAAGCGCGCTCTATGAGTTATCTGGCCGCTGTGAAGTGCGATGAACCGGATTTGGTTGAGCGAGATCGCGCACTTTCTGCCGCCAAAGTGGTGATCGGTCAGGCTAGTCGTTTCATAGGGCAGCAGGCGGTACAACTACATGGCGGGATGGGTGTCACCGATGAACTCATCATTAGTCATTACTTCAAACGACTAATGGTGATTGAAATGGAATTTGGTAGCACCGACCATCATTTGCAAAAATTCGCTGCCGCTATCGTGTAATTTTGCCTGCCAGCCCGTTTTGAGAGCGCAAAGGCAGTCACCGGTATGAAAAATAGCGCAATTTTCGCCGCTTTAAGCATGAATAAATAGAGTGAAAAAAGCGCGAGATAAATGCAATCTCTTGAAAAGCCGAGGTTATAATTACGCGCGGCAATGCAGCGGTTTGCGAAGATCTCACAAGACTCAATTGATGTTCGCAAACCGGTGCATCACCAAGAGCCCGCCCACATAGGTTGGCGGCTTTTTAATCCCGGACTGGACTTTATGCCAAAGAACCAAGCTAGGAAGCCCCTGGAAATCAAAATTTCCACCGTCGTCGCTGTTGCCGCCCTCTTGGGCGAAACCGACTACTCCACATTGTCTGCGGCACTCACGCAGATTACTGGCGGCACTCCCGATTATTTTGAAGATGAATTCACGCTGCTGGATTTCAGCGCTACCGATCCACAGCCCACAGCAGGTAGCATAGACTGGACTGCTCTCATTGCTTTATTTAAATCGCATGGCTTAAATCCGGTTGCAGTGCGTAACGCACCTTCGGCTCTAGAAGCAGAAATTCGTTCACATGGTTTGGCGATTGACTCTATGCCTGCACCGGTAGCAGCGCCGGTAGCAGTACCAGTCACAGCCCAACCACTTACATCAGCGAGCTCTGAACAACAGCAACTCACATTAGATCAGCTCGAGACGAATCAAGCACCTGCTCCCGCGCCAGTTGTGGCAAGCACTGCGCCAGTACAAACTGAAGCCGCGGCTCACACTATGATTATTGATACGCCAGTGCGCACTGGTCAGCGTATTTATGCGCGCGGTGCTGATCTGGTTTTAATGGCAATGGTGAATGCAGGCGCAGAAGTGATCGCTGATGGCAGTATTCATGCTTATGCGCCTCTACGTGGACGCGCATTAGCTGGCGCTTCTGGTAATACTAAGGCACGCATCTTTGCCATGGTGATGGAAGCAGAACTGGTTTCGATCGCAGGTGTGTATAAAACTTTTGAACAAGGCTGGCCAAGTAATTTAGTGAAGAAGCCTGTGCAAGTTATGCTGCAGGATGACAAACTAGAAATGCGCCCTATTAGCATCACCTAATTGTAATGATTCATCGTCTTATTTTTATTAGACTAGTTTTTTTTAGATTTATTTTTATTCAACACTTCATCACGCAAACAAGGAGTTTTTTGTGACAAAAATTATTGTCGTGACTTCTGGAAAAGGCGGCGTAGGTAAAACCACTTCCAGCGCTAGTTTCGCTTCCGGTCTTGCCATGCGCGGACATAAAACTGCTGTAATTGACTTCGATGTAGGTCTACGTAATCTTGATCTCATCATGGGTTGTGAACGTCGCGTTGTGTATGACATGATTAATGTCATCAATAAAGAAGCAACGCTCACACAAGGCCTGATCAAAGATAAGCATTGTGAAAATCTTTATGTGCTACCTGCTTCACAAACGCGTGATAAAGATGCGCTGACTGAAGAAGGCGTAGAACGCATACTCAATGAACTCAAAGAAATGGAATTTGAATACATTGTGTGTGATTCACCTGCCGGTATTGAACGTGGCGCAGTGATGGCATTAACCTTTGCCGATGAAGCCATTATCGTCACTAACCCTGAAGTCTCTTCAGTGCGTGACTCCGATCGTATATTGGGCATCATTCAAGCAAAATCGCGTCGCGCACAGAATGGCGCAGAACCAGTCAAAGAGCATTTACTGATTACACGCTATGTACCAAAGCGTGTAGACGCTGGTGAAATGCTTTCACATGAAGATGTACAAGAAATTTTACGCATACCCTTGATCGGCATTATTCCTGAATCTGAATCTGTATTACATGCATCAAACCAAGGTAATCCAGCAATTCATATTGATGGATCCGATGTTTCAGAAGCTTATAAAGATGTCGTAGGAAGATTCTTAGGCGAAGAAATACCACTGCGTTTTGCTACGCATGAAAAAGCCGGAATACTCTCACGAATTTTTGGGGGGAAGTAACATGGGGCTACTCTCTGTTTTTTTCGACAACAAGCCAAAAACAGCAAACACTGCAAGGGAACGCTTACAGATCATTATTGCGCATGAGCGCAATATAGACAGTGGCCCAGACTTCATGCCCGCATTACGTCAAGAACTGATTGCTGTGATTTCTAAATACACGCAAGTCAGTCCTGCGGATATTAATATTTCACTCGATAAAAAAGGACATTTAGAAGTATTAGATGTCAACGTCGTTCTGCCGGATGGCGGCGCAGCACGCTAAGAAAAATCTTCCTTCTATCTTGCTGCATGGCGTAGATTTTACTTCTGCGCCACGCAGCAAGAAAGGCATCACTATCGCTAGCGGTTACTTACTGAGCGATACCTTCCATTTACAATCACTCACTACTTTATTTAACTTTGCTGATTTCTCAGCATGGCTGATGCAAGATGGTCCATGGTTAGGTGGATTTGATTTTCCATTTTCATTGCCACGTGAATTAGTCACGCAACTCAAATGGCCACTGACATGGCCAAAACTGATGCAACATCTCTCTTCAGTAACCCGTGCTGAATTGCGTGAAACATTTAAGGCAGTGTGTGACGCGCGCCCCGTTGGTAGTAAATTCATTCATCGTACGACTGACATTCCTGCCGGATCGTCTTCTCCTATGAAATGGGTGAATCCTCCAGTTGCTTATATGTTGCATGCAGGCGCGCCTTTATTACAGCTAGCGGGTGTGAGTATTCCTAAGATGGTGAATGGCGATAAAGATCGCATCGCACTTGAAGCTTATCCTGGCATGGTGGCACGTTCAATTACAAAAGCATCCTATAAAAATGATACGCCAGCGATGCAAACACCAGAACGACGTGCAGCACGTAAAGAGATTGTGCGCGCGTTAGAACAAGGTGATTATCCATTTACCATAAAACTCGATGCAGATAAGTTTAAGCAAACCTTGATTAATGATGGCAGTGGTGATTATCTCGATGCTGTTTTATGCGCCATTATGGCAGCATGGGCCTATCAAAGACGTGATCAAGATTATGGATTACCCCCAGATACCGATCCCTTAGAAGGATGGATAGTGGGGGCGTAAGTCTTATCACATTAAATAATCAAAGTATTTGTAGAAACGATTAGCGCAGCGTAATCGTTCGCCTCGATTAATTTAATAGGTAGGGCGCAATGCATTGCGCCGCATGGGACACGCAAATAATTAGCAATGTCTATTCAATGAGAATTCCATACGGCGCAATATATTGCGCCCTACAATTTCAAATAAGATTTATATGTGTTTTTCGGACGATTACGCTGCGCTAATCGTCCCTACATTTTCATTTCTTTATTACGTGCTTGCGCAAATGCTGAATAAAATTTTAATGAATCTGGATTACTCATAGCATCGGGATTCGCAATTTTTTCTATCGGTGAACCTAGCATTAATTTCTTAATCGGTAGCTCCATTTTTTTACCGGTTAATGTACGCGGAATTTCTGCTACTGCTATGACTTCATTCGGTACATGTCGAGCTGTGAGTTGTGTACGTATTTTGTTGCGTATAATTTCTTCTAAAGGCGCATCTAATGTCACGCCTTCACGCAAGACGACAAACAAAGGCATGTAAGACTCACGTCCTAGATATTCCAGATCCACTACCATGCTGTCTAAGACTTCAGGTAAATCCTCTACCACGCGATAAATCTCTGCGGTTCCCATGCGTATGCCATGTCGGTTAATCGTGGCATCGGATCGACCATAAATCACTGCGCCGCCACGCGGGGTGATTTTTATCCAATCACCATGTCGCCAGAGTCCAGGGAAGTGATCGAAATAACTATCGAGGTAGCGTAAGTTATTTTTATCATTCCAAAAATATAAAGGCATAGAAGGCATGGGTTTGGTGATAACTAATTCACCTACTTCATCGGTTAATGCTTTACCAGATTCATCAAATGCATACACTGCCACACCTAAAGCACGACATTGCATTTCACCTGCATACAAAGGTGCAATAGGACATGCTGTCACAAATGCTGCAGCAGTATCGGTACCACCACTGATGGAAGCTAATAAAAGATCAGCTTTCACATGTTGATAAATCCATTGATAAGCTTCTGCTACTAAAGGTGAACCAGTTGATCCCACTGAACGTAAATGGCTAAGATCAAATTCTGTTGCAGGATCCACCCCTGCTTTCATGCAATTACTAAAGAAAGCTGCTCCTGCACCAAAGAAGGTGAGTTTATTTTCTGCTGTAAAGCGCCACAGTCTGCGCATATCGGGATAACCGGGATTGCCGTCATAAATGCAAATCGTTGAGCCCACCATTAAGCCTACGATTTGCGCATTCCACATAACCCAACCAGTGGTGGAGAACCATAAAAATCTATCATCTTCACCAAGATCTTGATGCAAAGCGCTAGACTTTAGACTTTCAATCAAACTACCGCCTTGACTATGCACGATAGGCTTAGGCATACCTGTGGTGCCTGATGAATAGAGTATCCACAAAGGGTGATTGAATGCGACTTGCTCGAACTGCATTTCTTTCACTTGTGCAGCAGGATGGCTAAACAATGACGGCCACGGCATAGCATCAGGCAAAGTAGCATGCTGATCTAAATAAGGTAGCAAGATGGTGTGTTCTAGCGTGGTGAGTTCATGTCGCATGGTATCGACAATAGAGAGTCGATTAAATTCTTTCCCACCATAACGATAACCATCAACTGCAATTAAAACTTTGGGATCAATTTGTTTAAATCGATCTAAGACACTGGAATGTCCCATGTCCGGTGAACAAGATGACCAGATCGCTCCTATGCTAGCGCAAGCATAAAATATAACCACTGTTTCAGGAATGTTAGGTAGATACGCAACTACTCTGTCACCAGGTTGCACACCCATGGCACGTAAGGTGTTGGCGACTGCTGTGATTTGAGTATGCAATTGACCCCAAGTCATTTCAACTCGATCACGCGTTTCAGACTCAGCAATGATCGCTATTTTATTTTTCGCCTGACCTTCGGTATTAAAACGGAAAATCTGTTCAGCAAAATTTAATTTTGCGCCTTCAAACCATGCAGCACCCGGCATAGATGCGTTAGCGAGCACTTGTTGATAGGGATGGGAGCTTTTAACATCAAAGTATTCCCAGATGGATTGCCAGAAGCCTTGCAAATCATCGACTGACCACTGCCAGAGCTCTTCATAATTTGAAAAATGTCGACCGCCTTGAGCCAGACTCGCCATGTATGCTGTAATTTTTGCTTTTGCAAGTCGCTCTTGATTCGGCTGCCACAAGAGCGTGAGCTCGTCTGCCATTCTTGTCTCCCTGATATTTCTTTTGGTAAATGGGCATAATAATCCATTCCCGCAAACAGGAGACAAGACGGCAGATTACTTTCAGTTCATTTAATGCAGTTGAAGTTTTAGATCAGAGAGTTCTTTACTTGCTTTGTTCACTGCATTTTTTGTTTCTTGATCTATCTTTCCATCTTTGTCACAAGCGTTTTTGCATTTATCAACTAAGACATCAAGTTCATCTACATACTGACGAATTGACGCTTCATCCTCAGATTTTTGTAGCTTGGCTTTGGTTTCATTCGATTGCTTATCTAAATTCTCAACACTGGCTTTAATTTCAGTTGATGCACTTTGAGATTTTTGACACGCTTGTGCAGCTTGATGAATCGATTGCTCGACTTGACTGAATTTTTTTCTCACTTCGCTTGCTTGCATCATGTTGTAGCTCCTCTAAGTTTTCACGAGTCCGGTTATTCCGGAATAGTTTTGATTATCTTGAGCTAGGTGCGTTCCTGTTTTTAATGTGAATCAATGGTATTGCATGCCGGTTTCAGTTTGATCACTATGCTCTTGCGTCTGATGTTCAGAGAAATTTTGGTCTGTTTTTTTATCACTAACTGCATGGGGATTTCTTTCTTCATCTATTCCCACCATTAACCAATTATTTAATACATTTAATCCCGCACCTAACAAGAAGCTATAGGGTATGTGACGGCGTGACCTTACGAAACTCAATGCAACCATACCTACTCCTATCCATAACAACCACTTATCAACAGGTGATTCAGACTCCACTTTGTTCTCCTTGAAAATCTGAAAAGAGTCGGCTCAATGCTTTATCTTTATTCGATAAATGTTCAGCACGTGACATTAAATCCATGATGTCTGCATCACCAAGCTGATCAAATTCTGTATACCACTGCTCGACTGCAGACAACTTGTCGGGTAATAAGAGATAGATCAGTTCATCAACTAATAAACGAATTGTACTCACCGCTTTATCTGTTACCACTGGAACTGCAACTGTCACCCTTGCTGCGCGTGCCGCACGAACCGAGGTAATAGCAACCTGCATACTGCTGCCTGTGACCATTCCATCATCCACCAAGATCACATGACGACCTGCTAGTTCTAGGGGAAGACGATTAACTCGATACAGTTTTTCTCGCTTCGCGATCGCAGTCGATTCTTGTGAAATCACGGCTTCCAAATCAACTTGCGAAATCTTTTCTTGCTCTAAGACGTTTTCTGACAGTAGTCGATGTCCATCACTCGCTATCGCACCCATGCTCAATTCAGCATGACTTGGTACGCCTAGCTGCCTCACCACCAATACATCTAAAGGCAAAGCCAAGGTCTCGGCTAATGCAAAGCCGACTGGCACACCACCGCGTGGCAAAGCTAGTACCACGCTGTGTTCATCATTTCTCCAGCAAATTAGCTTTTGCGCGAGTAAATGACCGGCTTGTTGCCGGTTTTTAAGAGGATGTAGGTTCTTGTTCATAGGAATTGGACAGTAAAAAGAGAAAAAGATTCTCATTTCCTGTTAGCAAACTTTCTTTAAAGAATGTAATCTTCCGCACTGAACTTTGTCGGTTGTTGGACTTTCGAACTGTCATTCGAACGAATTTACAAACTGGCGAATTGCCGATTTTCAATACAAGGCGGTGCGATGAAAAAAATTTCCGGCGTGTCGCTGCGCTCGGCCAGCGTCATAGTCAGTCTTTTAGCTAGCTTAATCATTAGCTTGATAGTGAGCTTTGCTGGTGGCGTCATCTCGCCGACTATCAGCAATGCACAAAATACCGCTTGCTCACATCATTTCGCAGAACAAAAAGCGCCGATTATTACCAAACCCGCTTTACAAACAAAAACATTAGGTGTTTGTTTCGAAGCGTTTGCAGTTTTGCATTCTGGTGTTTCACGCACACCTTTATGGTCAGCCGAATACTTAACTCGAGTAAGCTTACGCGCAGCGCGCGAAGTGCAGCGTGAAGATAATTTTCATGCTGAAGCGAGCTTACCCCAAGAAGATCAAGCGCAACTGAGTGATTACGCACATTCAGGCTTTGATCGTGGTCACATGTCCCCTGCTGCAGATATGCCGACAGTGCAAGCACAAATCGAAAGTTTTTCACTTGCCAATATCGTTCCGCAAAATCGACAAAACAATCAATTGCTTTGGGCTGCGATAGAAAGTGCAACACGGCATATAGTGCAACAACGTGGAGAGTTGTATGTGATTACGGGTCCACTATTTGAAGGAGAACAAATTAATCGCATCAATAATCGAGTTTTCATACCAACGCATATTTTTAAAGCCGTCTATGATCCGCAAGCAAAAGAAGCAGCCGCTTGGTTAGCTCCGAATGTGGAAGGCAATGCCTATCAAGTTATGAGTGTGGCTGAATTAGAAAAGCGACTACACATTAACCTCTTCCCTGCAATTCCTGATAGCGTTAAATCACGTACTATGGAGTTACCTGAACCACGGATTAGATCAAAACGATAATGACGATACTAGTACTCCACCCCTTTGAGAATGAAACACAGTCCATACAAATTGATGAACTGACGATAGAAAATCGTTTGGATAGAATCGAACTCTATGGCGCTTTAGTTATTACACGTGATCAAATAGGATTACAACGCGCTCTTGAAATTCAAACGCTGATCAACGCCACAGTACAGTCTTTACAAGCCCAAACCGATTTACCGCACGCACTCGTGATCAAGCCGAGTGAAACAATTGACAACCCTTTTAAGTAAAGTTTCAGCTCTGCTTATATCCTAGCTACGCACCGCCTCAGAATGGGCGCCAGATCACGCAATTGGCCTAAAACTGTCATACTGTCGCCCCATGACATTAGCCCCACAAAATATCCGCACTTACCCACTGTATCGGGCCGACCTCAAGCCGGCGCCGTTTCTCCCTATGTCGCGCGCAGAAATGGAGCAATTAGGTTGGGATAGTTGCGACATTATTGTGATCACGGGCGATGCTTATATCGATCATCCTAGTTTTGGAATGGCGTTAATTGGCAGGTTATTGGAAGCACAAGGTTTTAGAGTGGGGATTATTAGTCAGCCTGACTGGCAATCTGTCGATCCATTTCGCGCACTAGGTAAACCAAATCTGTATTTCGGTGTCACTGCGGGCAACATGGACTCCATGATTAACCGCTACACCGCAGATAAAAAAATTCGTTCGGATGATGCTTACACCGCAGGTGGTGAAGCGAATAAACGTCCTGATCGCGCAGTCACTGTATATGCACAACGCGCACGTGAAGCCTACCCTGGCACACCTATCATCATAGGCAGTATTGAAGCGAGCTTACGTCGTATCGCGCATTATGATTATTGGTCAGATACAGTGCGACGTTCAGTACTTACTGATTCAAAAGCAGACATACTTTTATTTGGCAATGCTGAGCGTGCTTTACTCGCTTTATCGCATAGGCTTGCTGCCGGTGAAAATATTAAACAAATCCGTGATTTACGTGGCACGGCGTTTATGACTAGCCGTGGTTGGAAGCCTGCTGATGATTGGTCAGAAGTCGATTCCACACGTGTTGATACACCTGGCAAAATTGAAGTTCACCCGAATCCGTATGAGATGAAAGAAAAAGAACCCGAAGCTTGTGGCACGAAAGATGCCGCGCCCGCTAAGGTTCAACCTATCAAACTCATGACGCGTGAAGAACGCTTACAACAACAAAAAGAAATTCGCGAGAAAAGTGTAGTCCGACTACCTGCTTATGAAATTGTGAAAGAAGATCCGATTCATTATGCGCATGCTTCACGTGTGTTTCATTTGGAATCGAATCCAGGTAATGCACGCGCTATGGTGCAAGCACATGGTGAACGTGATGTGTGGCTAAATGCGCCACCTTTGCCATTGGCTATGGATGAAATGGATCATGTGTTCGACTTACCTTATGCGCGATCGCCCCATCCTGTGTATGGCAAAGCAAAAATACCTGCATGGGACATGATACGTTTTTCAGTCAATATCATGCGTGGTTGTTTTGGTGGTTGCAGCTTTTGCTCTATTACTGAGCATGAAGGTCGTATTATTCAAAGTCGTTCAGAACCATCGATATTGCGTGAGATTGAACTCATACGCGATAAGACTAAAGGCTTTACCGGCACTATCTCTGATCTAGGTGGACCCACTGCGAATATGTATCGCATGGCTTGCAAAGATAAAACCATTGAAGAATCATGCCGTCGTTTATCTTGCGTCTTTCCTACTATTTGCTCCAACCTCAATACGGATCACAGCAAGCTGATACAACTGTATCGTAAAGCACGTGATATCAAAGGCGTGAAAAAAATCTTAGTCAGTTCAGGCCTGCGTTACGACCTTGCAGTACGTTCACCTGAATATGTAAAAGAACTAGCAACTCATCATGTAGGCGGTTTATTAAAAATCGCGCCTGAACATTCTGAAGAAGGCCCGCTATCAAAAATGATGAAGCCGGGTATGGGTTCGTATTACCGCTTTAAAGAATTATTTGATAAATATTCTAAAGAAGCCGGTAAAGAGCAATATTTAATTCCTTATTTTATTGCAGCTCATCCAGGCACCACAGATGAAGACATGCTGCATCTTGCTATCTGGTTAAAAGAAAATGATTTCCGCTTAGATCAGGTACAAACTTTCTTGCCTACGCCTATGGCGATGGCAACTACCATGTATCACACACGTAAAAATCCTTTACGTAAAATTAGTAAAGATTCTGAAGCTGTTGAAACACCACGCTTAGGTAAAGCACGTCGTTTGCATAAAGCCTTATTGCGTTATCACGATCCAAATAATTGGGAAGTGATACGTGAAGGATTGAAACGTATGGGACGCAGTGATTTAATCGGCAACGGGCCACAACATTTAGTGCCACGCACCGATGCAGCAGGAGCACAACGCACCCATCGCGTCAGTAAAGAAGAAACGCCAGCGTTAAAAACAATCGCCAAAAAATTTGGTCATAAAACATTACGACCCGGTGGCGCAATCAATCGCAAGCGTAGCGGATAAAATATTTAATGAATTTGTAGAGATCTACCCAGTAGGGCGCAATGCATTGCGCCGCATGGAATATTCGTTATTTCACAAATCCAAAATAAATCGCAAAACAAATAGTTTATTTTTTCGTACGATTACGCTACGCTAATCGTACCTACGCGACCACTCAAAATTTAAG
>Ga0209550_10000617_pt1 | contig 33761 bp, 39 predicted proteins | sample LauGreSuBDMM15SN_2_FD_187567 | JGI IMG/M metagenome (GOLD analysis project Ga0209550, IMG submission 187567) | Freshwater lake microbial communities from Lake Michigan, USA - Su13.BD.MM15.SN (SPAdes) (version 5) | ecosystem: Environmental > Aquatic > Freshwater > Lake | place: Lake Michigan... | reverse complement strand
AGGTTGGATGTTTGAATGCCTGGTGCCGGATGAGCTAAATCGATTTTTTATATGGCAACTCTAGATGCTCGGGATGAACTGCCAACCCACTTCTTCGCAGATTTTCGACCATATAACGTCCTGTGTGACGAGCTTGTCGCGACTCTTGAGGAGGGGAAAGTAAGGTAAAAACTCATCTTTTTCCAAAAGTTGTAATGACTTGTGGATGCAATAGGAGTAGGACAAGAAGTTTTTGCGGTTCGGCGAGAATTTGAGAAAGGGCGCCTGGATGTGTTTGAAGAGCATTCTCAGCTTCTCTTCGAGTTCCGGCGTGAAATTCGGCATGGGTCTTCCGTTGAGCCGGTTGATGATGTGCGGAATATGCTCGTAATACTTGTGCACTTTGAGTTGTTTCAAGATCCGCTTGACCTTGTTGGTCGTGAGATCCGCCATATTGGTGATTCTCTGTTTCTTGATTTCTAATAGGATCTTGTCGTAGATCTCCTCGGGGATTTCGGTGGTCTCTTTCCCTTGAATTTGATTCAACCACTCGTTCAGGTGATTGATCCGTTTGTACGAAAAATAAGTGATTTCTTTGGGTGGATCTTTGTAGCTGGGCTTGTCGTGATCCACGATGAGTTGTTCCATCGTGTGGCAGTGGGAGCAAAAGGTGTATCCGTCGTTCGTCATGGTGACGATGTCGGTCGACTTGCAAAATTTGCACAGTGGCGTGTCCTGTTCCATCGTGCGCACGTACTCCTCGTTGGTCAAGCTCATGTACGTCTCTAGCAACGACCCGCGATCCACCACTTCGGGCTTCTCGGCCTCTGGCGGAGGCTGCGTCTGTTGCTTTGTGAAAAACCTAAGAATCGAATCGCTCTTGGCGGGCGTCGGCGGGGGCGGAGGGCCTTGTGATGCACCGCCTTTTTCGACGAGATTGTAATATTTAAACAAGATGTCCGAGGTCTTGACTAGGTAGGACGTCTCATCGCTGGAGGGTGACAATTTTTTGATCTTGGCCTCTAATTCGATACGCCGATCGATGTTGGCGATATGATCTCTAAACTCGGCCTCGCTCGCGCCTTGCTTGACGAACTCGGCGATATGCTTCGTCACGAGGTTCAATTCGTCTTGGAGCTTGGCGATCTCTTCTCTGACTTTTTTCAACTCATTTAATTTTTGAGTGTGATGAATGTCTAAGGTTTTTTTCATTATAATCTCAACACAGGCGAGCCTCCTTATGTAGTGGTTTCCCCGCGCGCATCCGACACATAGAGACACGCTAGGATCATATCCTAACCAACCAAGCGACACCATGCACATCATCGCACATTTCGACACAAACGTGATTCGTATCGTCCAATCGCGGACGCGTGCGGCCTATCGCGATGAGATTCAAAAAGCGTACGGCAAAGAGTTGGTCGACGATCACGTGTTCTTCAATTGCCACGAAACGACGCTCGATCGATTGGCGAGCGATCTCCGCTATAAAAAGTTCAAACCGGTCACGCTCGCCCCCATATGCGACTATCTTTGGAGGGTCGAGGGGATCCCAGTGGACTTTGATCCATTGGATTGGTTCCGCCAGGAGTTTCTCAAATATGTGGGGTCCAGAATCGAAGCTTATATCCAAGATGCGGGCGAAGATCCATATTTTCAAGTACAAACGATCCCGTCATTCTCCGGCTATTGCACCGCGCATTACACTAATACGGACGTGGACACGGAATCGATCGACATTGGTAAAAAATATGAATTGAACTTCATTGAATACGACTGGTATGACGGGTATCTCTTTACGAACGAGCATTTGAGTGCCGTGATCATGGCCTATATTGACGACAAGTATGCCTTGATTTCGCACACGTTCAGAATCGACCAATCCGATCTGGAGATTCGCACGCTAGATCGTGGACTGTCCATCAGTAAGAACGTGTTATCCATCTATGATGTCGAGAAGATCTTCGATACACTCAAGATCACGTGGGGAGATCTACGTCACGTAGCCAGCTCAAAAGCCTATCGATCGTATCTCGATGACAATTTCCCAGACGTTGCCGGATTTGACCCCACATTTTCGAGGTTCGAATCGGTACAAGATATAGGACTCGCCAAAGGGACGCTCAAAGACCGTGGCAAGAAGTTGTTTCAAAATGACTTGAATCATAAAGTGTATCTGTTGGATAGAGGGTTTGATCTATTGAAGGAGTTTCGCCCCCTTTCCGATAAGACCTTCAAAAGTGAGATCGTGGCGACGATCGTCGAGACCACGCCCGAGTTCCACCCGAAGTCCGACCGAGTTACACATGATTTGATGGAATTAGAATCTTTTGTGAGCATCTTGAAGACGAGTCGGCGATTTGAAGAAAAAGTTCAAGAAAAAGATGTGAAGGAGCCCACCACCATGGAGCTCGGAAGAGATTACGCCGTGTGGCAGACACATAAAAATGCCAACACGCAAGTTAGACCGGACCCCATCACGAACAAAGCAGAGGTTGGACCTTGGCGCTTGAGCACGATCGAGCCTCCGCAAAACTTCAAATCTCTAGAAATATAGTAGTCATACATGTAGAATGAATCATACGAACGTGTTGAAGAATATGTCGGAATTCTACGATCGATTGCTCACATCTTCTATCAAATTCATTTGGATAGCTCGAGGGGGCACCTGGATGAGCCAAGAAGCTGCCATTCTCAATCTGAATCACACCGAATACTTTGTTCGAAAGAACGAAAGCGCGCTACATCGAGAAGCCTTCTATTACGTGTATTCGAAATCGGGCGTCATGTTTCTATTGAGCGCCTATAAGGTTCAAAGCGAACCCGTCCTTCTTTATAATCATTCCATTTTGAAGAAGAGCCCGAATGCGACAGCCCACCAAGGAGATCACTTGACTTTTGGCCTCTCCAAGTTGGCGTCGATGGTGCACACAAAAGTAAGCACACACCGGACTCGATATGAGCATGATCCCGTGAATCCAAACCTGATCCATGCGGATCATGACTCGTATTGCAATTTCTCGTTCATAGAGTCACAACTCAAGACGTTTCGCGTTTTTCAACATCAAGAATGTTTCAAGACTTCCACCACCATCATGAACGTGCACACGCAAAATGATCAACATCTCATTCACAAATTGTGCAAAGAAGCCATGACTCCCAAAAAGTTGAAACCTACACCAACCACTGGTGGCGCAAAACGTTTCTTTGGCGAATACAAAGGAGTCAACTATCAATCCGTCGCTTTCACCGATTATCTATGGAAGTCTTTGAAATTGGAGCGGCTGCACACCTTGACCGATTTTTTCATGATTTACGATGAACATGAAAACAACAATCCACACATGATCGCCGTTCTCGAATTCGAATCGCATGTCTATTACCTGTACATACACACGCGTCGTGTCATGAAAGCCGCGTATGCAGCTTCTAAAACGGATGGATGCACCAAACAAGAAAATGCGTGCTTACAAAAAATGAATGCAAGCTTTGAAGCCGCGTTATTGAAAGCTGGGCTATGACACGAAACCTAGTTTATGGCCGCCATCATAGGCGTTCGCGAATCCTTTTTCTATCAAGTCGGCATTGATCGACGTGGACATGCCATTCACGAAAACGTCTGCCAACAAGCGACCATACTTATCCATGTCGGAACAAACGAGATCGACCATGTATACTTTTTCGCATAGAAATTTGCATATTTCTATTCTAGTTCCCTTGGCTTTGCAGAGAGGGTGTCCCGTGATCGAAAAGATCACGTAGTTTCGCACCCCGATGGCTCTTTCTTTGATGACGGTATCGTGACTGGTCATTTCGGGCGTGTCGATCCCTTTTAGTCTCACCATGAATCGAGAGTAAAGATCTCCCACCTTTATGATGCAGGCGAGGGTGTCACCATCGTGCACTCCGACCACTCTGGCCGGTTTCTTGTCTGGGCTCGCAAGCGAGAACAAAGGCGTTTGATAATCATACGATTGAAAATTGGAATCCATTTAGAAATAGATACGATTTATAAGAAGGAAGACGGAATAATAAAACTCGAAGCGTACATATAAACAATAGATTAATTCTACTTATAGACCCCTCTACCACCGCTAAAATGCAACAATTTATGGATCGTTATAAAGAAAAATATTTACATGATAAATTCGTTATTCTCGATCAATCAAATAAACTAAATTTTGAACTTTTATCCGGTTATAGAGAATTGCCATTCCATATTATCCTAGCAAATTTAGATAAGCCATGGAATTGGGATGCGCTTAGCGGAAATCGTAATATACCATGGGAATTCATTAGAAATCATCCGCATAAAAATTGGAATTACCAAACTCTGAGTAGAATGCCTAATATTTCGTTTCAATTAGTGAAAGACACTCTAGACAAGCCTTGGAGTTGGTCGAAATTGAGTGGAAATTCTATCATTACTTGGGATATGGTTCAGGAAAATCCCCAATTGCCTTGGGATTTTAGTGAGATGAGTCGAAATACAAATATTACTTTGGATAAAGTTACCTGGGATTTTATTCAGAGTCATCTGGATAAACCATGGTCTTGGGATTCGCTTAGTAATAATTCGAATATTACACTTGACATTATCAAAAATAATATGGACAAACCATGGAATTGGTATAATATAACAGAGCGTATGGATATTAATGTGATTCTACAAAATTTAGAACTACCATGGGATTTAAGACCTATTTATATCAAATTAATTTATAATACAAAATATAATCCCCAATTCGAAGAAGATGAAGAGATTATACGCAAATATATAATGGCAAAGCGGATATGGCGACAATGGTTCCAGTCGATCAATAATCCTCAATACGCTTTGTGTCGTAAAAGATTGCTTCGAGAGTTCAATGCTTTGGTACCGATCTAAGGTCCGAATCGGGCCATCATTTCGTTCACATCCAATCTCCCTTTTTTTGACTGGATGTATTGTCGAAGCTCATCCGAGTCCGCGAACGGACGTGTTTTTTGCCATTCGAAGGGGATCCACGATAGAGCCTCGCTTTCGTCGAGAGGGAGAAAGAGGCGTATGAACCAGTCGGGAGGCACGTCTTTGGGGTCGAAGCTCTTGGCGAGCTCGCTTTGGATGCACTTGATCACGTCACCATCCAACAAACGTAGAACGGCGAGTCGGTGAGCGGCCCGGATCGGATTGCGCGGTGGTTGGAGAGCTCCGTCGGGTCGGAGGTTCAAGGCGATCGAGAGGGTGGCGACATCTCGGTCCACATCCTCTTGCGTGTAGCATTTACAAACCTCCGATCTCAGATGTTGTCGGACTTCATTCAAAATAAGTTGCATGGTCTCATAAAAAGGAATATTAATATTTTTTTCAAGTTGCGGTCAGATCTACTTCTTGAAGGTGTAGGCCATGGCAGCGACGACGAACATGATGATCCACAAGATGGTCACCAGGCTGACCACGTAGGACCATAGGACACACTTTCCGACCATCATGCAGTTGATGGAGTAGACCGAGAGGGCGATGGGGATGGCCATGAGCAGGAGGAGGATGATGCGCTGGACAAAGTCGTACTTGATCACGACCTCCTCGCCGGTCTGCTGATCGGTCATGGGGATATCGAAGGGCAGCACGATCACGAGGCCTAGGATGATGTAAGCGATAAACGCGAGGGCGGCGGGGGCGGAGAGGGTGAGACCCATCATTTCGTGAGATTGAGAGTAGTTGATGGTAGGCAGAGCGGACTTAGGTGGCATTTCTGTGTTAGAAGAAAAAAGTTTGGCCGAGAGGTGAGCTTCAGATCACGTTCAAAAGATGGGCGTCCAGGGCCCATGCTCGACCACCCCACTGTGCTTTGAGATTCAGCGGTTTCTTGATTTTGTTGACTTGCAGGTTTTAGAACCGCCTCATCTTGTAAATGTTTTTGGTACCATGTCATTCCATAGAGTAATGGCGGTCGTGGTAGCCACTGGCCACTGGCCACTGGTATCTTGTAGTTTTAGGCGCGTGCATGACGGCTACTTGGCAAATTCAATGGATAATTTTAAAAGCTTCACGGAACCGTGTTGCATATCTTTTGAACGGTTGCAAAACTCGTGATGACTCAATCCGTGCAAGACGATGGTGTCTTCATCCGTTTCGCCGCGGACGACCGCAACCGTCGAAAAATCTCCCAAACTTACTGAATAATACTGCACCATACCATAATACCACATAAAATACATCAGTTTGCCATCTTATGTTTAGGCTTGTTTATACGGGTCTTCGGTTCTCGGATCGAGGATAGCTTCTCCCACGGCGCGATCAAACCACGGCGCGGTTTTGTCAAACATGGGCGAAACTTTGCCCATCACGTCTTGCTGGAGCGTCTGCTCCTCGTAATAGGTTCGAGGGATGAATTTCACCTCGACTTTTTTATTTTGTTCCACGGCTTTGATCTTTTCCTCAAACACGCCTTGCATGATGAGAAACATGCCTACAAACAGAAAAAATATAACGATCGTTTTCATTTACTTTATGGTGCATAAAGTTTGGTTGGAACTAAGCGTTACTGCTACTGCTAGTTCCCGCTGGCTCCAACTCCATCTTCTTGAGCCAAGGATCCACCTCCTCCTGTATGTCTGGTGCATTCATCTTGACTTGCTTAATCATCTCATCCTTCCTGAATTGGTAGTGCTCGTCCTTCTTCTCGCGATTTTCCTTGTATTGCTTCATCATCGTGTTGAGCTGCGTCTCAGCGTACTCCGAGTCCTCGATCTCCTCGGGATTCGGAGCCCAAGGGCACCAGCTGCCCACCTGTCCCACATACACGTGAAAATTGGGGTCGTTCTTTTGCAACAGCTTCGCCCTGGCCTGAGCTTCCGGCAAAGTGTCGTAGGACCCGCGCACCTTGATGCCGCGAAGCGTCGTCTGGAAGTCGTTGGCCTTGAGATAGTCGGCTTCGAGCTCGCTCCCCTTCACCTCGAGATACAGTCGGTACTCTTCGCCCAACGCGTTCTCGTCGAACAGGTAATCGTATCGGGTCTTCAAAGCCTCGATCGTATCCTTCTCCCCGGGAATCTTCTCGATGATCTGATCGAACATCGTGGACAGATCGGCACCGAAGGCGCGAATGAAGGTGTTGAAGAAGTGAACCTCCTTCTTCTTGATGACATCCTCCGGGGAAATGAACGACATACAACAAAACTTTTGACCTCGAAGCTCTGGATCCTGATCCAAATAGTCACACTCTTGCACGGAAGTCAACGTCATTTTGAATATGAAACGCTCGCCCTCTTTATGTGCTAATCGTTGTCCATCGTGGCGTCCATGATCGCGAGTTCGAAACGTCGTCGCATCGTCTCCGCGTCCTCGTACGCCGGCATATTGATGGTCACCATGCACGTCTGGGACGTGGGCAGCCGCGAGACAGGCGTGTTATAGTGGACCACGAGGCGAAGACGACCTTCGAATCCATCGAATCCGTCGCTGGGCAAACATCGCAATCCCGTCCAAAATCGGAGGAGGTGCAAACGTTGTTGATCCGTCATGTCTCGAACCATGTTGAAGAAGGCCTCCTTGATGTCGCCGAGCGCGCTCGCCCCCCCGTAGCCCACGTACAACACACTCGTGCTCTCTTTCCAAGGCTCCACGGCCAGATCGCACCCCAATCCCCGGCCCCCGATCATGGCGTTCAAGTCAGCGGGGGTCATCCTCGACAACGCATGATCGATCGCCTCCATGTTGTTGTTGTTGTGCAACACGTCGAGAAGCCCCTTCCGGAGGGCTCGGCAGGCCTGAAACGTGCCATATTGGATACACTTCATGTTCAAATCGATATATGCACCTCTCGACGCGTAGGTGACCGGCAAGGTTCGCCCACCAGGAAACAACTCGACCGAATCACGATAGGACACGAACCCCTGATCGAGCCCGATGCTTTGAAACTCCACTTCACTCATGTTCATCAGTTGGGTGAGACTCGAATGAGCCACAGGATCTAATTGCTTAAACGTCTCGAGCGTCACGGGTCGTCGAGTCATCATGTGAATGCACGCGGACGAGAGGTGGACGCCGATGGGAACGTTCATTTTCAGAGCGAGACCCAAGATTCGACCAGCAAACTCGTAGACCGTGCTAGACAGGTTTTCATTCCAAAAGTGTTTGGGATGGACGATGGAGGGCGCCTCCGCCAGCGGCTCGAAATACTGGCTGTGATGGAATAGCTCGTCGGCCACAGAGCAGAGCCAGTCGAACGCGACACCGACGCCCGACCCCATGTCCTCTTCATAAATCACGTCCATGATCTCGCAGGCGAACCATTCCTCGGGATCGTACATCATGACTGCGGAAATCGAGGTTTGCAACAGGTTTGCATGCGACACTTGAATCACGACGTCCGCGCTGGGAATTGGCATGAACAAGCTGATTTGGTCCATGCACGCGTCCAAAGGAATGTCAGGACTCTCCTCGAGGATGCGGGCATCGCGAACGAGATAATGCACCTCGTGATATCGATGGACCGCAATGAGCAACGTGGCTTGCCTCTGGTCAGTAGAGGCGCATCGGTCCAAGAGACGCCCGGCTAACCGCACGAGCCACACCATGCAGTCTGAATGATTCGAGCGTTCGATCACGGATATGACGCGATCGAACTCCCGGTTGAATATACTCTGATTTGTAGACTTGGACAAGACGAAGCTCACGTACACGTCCTCACGTGCCACATGCCTTCGCCAATGAAGACCGTCCAGACGGATCAACTCGATGGTGGTTCCAAAACGATACCACGCAAAGTCGTCCAACAACCCATCCAATTCGGATTGAAAGATCTGAGCCGTTTTGATCGCGAGCACGCGATTCTGGCGCAAGCGAATGAGCACCGATTTCAAAGCGATCACGTTGACGGGGTCATAGGATCCTAGGTTGGACAAAATCTCGACGGACTTTTTGAGTTTTCGATAGAGCCCGGCGATCGGTTGTGATGCCGGCACGTCCAACCGCACGAGCAAGTGATTGAGATCAATCGAGGTTCCCGATGTTTTTTCCACCCCGCCTTGCACATTCATGGGCGTATGTTTGTTGTGTTGTGTTGTGTTGTGTTGCTTTGCTAAACTCCCTTCCTTTTATGTCAAGTTGTCCACTCATTTCGAAAGTTTCTTTTTCACCGATAGGTTCACTTTGTTTTTCTTCACATAATCCGATGCGTCAAACAACTCGTCATCATCGTCATCGTCCGCTTTCGAGGCGGCGGCCAAGCGATGAGCGTCCCAGAATTCCTTCGCTCCGATCTTGAAATTTTCGTGTTTTGAAGCCTTGTACCAAAACACTTGATCCTGCAACCGATTGGAATCGGAGTTGATTTGAATCACCAGGCATTCGAAGTTTTCCGTGCACTGGTCCATCACGGTGCAAAACATCTCGAACGAATGAAACATCGACGCGTAGTTCTCGTAGATCTTTTTTCGGTTCTTGATGTTGTTGTCTCTGAGAATGAACACGTAATCGATGTTGGTTCGCAAGCACGGAGGAATCCCGAGCGGGTGTTGCATCGTGATCATGAAGAGGACGCCCCAGTGCCTGCCATTCAGAAATAATTGCATGATATTTTTGTCATAGACCCAACTATTATCATACAAGCAGTCGTCCATGATCAACAAGGTCCTCGCGTCGATCTGGCTTCTTCCGGTTCGGTCGATCTCCTTGTCGATCTTCTTCTTGATGATCTGTTGCCGTTTGCAGACGGTGCTAATCAGTGGGGACGTGTACTCGTCGTGGATGAACATGGACGGTGCGATGTCGCTGTAGAACTTGTTCGCCCGCTCCGTCGCCGAAATGATGGTGCCGATGGGAATGTCCCTGTGATAATACAACAGATCTTTGACGAGGAACGACTTGCCGGTCCTTCGCTTGCCTAAAAACACAATGACGGAGTCGTCGGGAATTGAAGTGATGTCGAACCTTTTTAAATTGAGTGACATGTCTTGTTTTAGGCGCTATAATTATTTACGACGTTTTGCCTATCCAGATGCGTGGTGATATTCTATTTATTTTTTCCTCGCCCGAAAGAAATATGTCTGCTCAACATGAAGTCATTGCGCTGACCAAACGTGACTATTTAGATCTACTCGCTCGTCTCTATGACGAGTGTCCCAAAAATAAATTTATTCTGCGAAATTTTCAAGATAAACTTGAGTCGATCTCTCGTTGGTCGGACTCGAAAAAGAAGGAGGTGGCAGCTTCCTTTCACATCGACGAGTTGACGCCCCTCGTCCAAGAGCTCGCGTCCCCACTCCGGGTCCGTATGGACGATTACGTATATGAATCCATTTTGAACGTGGCTCGTGAGATTTACACCAAGTCATTCTTGTTCTATCACCGCGTCAACCCGTCGGAGTATCAAGAGCGCTTGATGATTATTGAAAAAATCATCAAAAGCGAGATTAAGCACACGCTCCGACACCTGGAAAAAGTCTCCGATCCCGCTCTCGTCGAGTCTCCCCGGGAACCAGAACCAGAACCAGAACCGGAGCCTGCTAAGCCCGAATTGCCTCCACCCCAACCCCAGCCCCAACCCATCCCCGTCTATTTGGTTCCGACGAGATCCAAGCCGCCCAGCGAAGCCTCGGAGCGAGAGCGAGAGGAAGAGGATGATCCAGAGGCGGAGGAGAGCGAATTGGCATGGTCCGAAGACAAACCCCATGAGGAAATCAAGAAAATAAAGACCAAGCCCGAATTTAAGAAGACCGCGTCGGAAGCCTACAGCGGCTATCTGAATCCGTTCCTGTTCAGTCCGAAGCGGAAGAGATTCAACAAATAAAATGATTTGGAAGTGTAAATGTTCAAACAAGAATTCGTATGGGCCTTGATTGTCGCATGCCTGGTCGCGATCTTGGTTTGGTGGAATCTGCCGGGGGAAGACAGAGACGACACGAGCCAAGTCATCGCTCGATCCTTCGTGGCGGCCTTCGTCGTCGCCTTCATCGTGTCTTATTTCACGTTGTCTGATTTGAACGGATCGGACGAAGCACTTAAATTCATTCGCAAGGGAAAACCGGAGTTCTAAAGAAAAAAATACTTATAAAATCCACTCGTCCTCGTCATCGTCAATAAGTGGTGGTATCGGATCGAACTTGTCCTCCATCACATACATGATCGTCTTATGCTCCGACGAGGTCCATTTCCTTTGGGTGCGGCGGGGCAGCACCGTATACGAGTCATCAATCACCCTTTGTTTTTTCAGAGCGCGCACTGCGTTCATCGGGTCGATGCCTCGGTGATAGCTGCGACGTATCTCGACGGTTCGATCGACGCGATCGATCTGTCCCAAGACCGTCGCATAGATGATGCGATTCGTGCACCAATCGCTCATATGGGTGAGGAAGGTGACGCGCCCGGCGCATTCGTGATAGAGGGTGCCGCAACACGTGAAGCCATCCTCCGCATCAACCCAAGTGACCGATCGAGCGCCCATGATTTTTTCCACCTCGCCGACATCTCCGTAATCCATTAGGTTCAGTTCCAATGCGCTCAACTTCAGTTCAAGCATGATCCCATGTTTGTTCACGCTCTTTCCGATCAGCTGGATGACGTCCCAACACAAGCCGCGGTTCTCGAAATAATCGACCATGCCCAACGTGATCGGAAGCATGTCAACCTTGCCTAGCCTATTTTCACACATTTATATGACGAATCGATTTTTCATGGTCCTATTTCATTTTGTTTGATTTTGAGCCGCCACCCATCATCCACGATGATTCTTCTTCAAAACTTTGATACTTTTCAAAATGAGTGTGATCTCGCATGGTTTTCTTGCAATGGACGATTTGTTTCTCATCCCAATAGTTATATTAGGGTTTATTATTAACTACTAATTTATTAAACCCTCTGCCAGCCATTCGCCCGATCGTTCTACCTGATTTCCGTGACCATATTGGGCGTCGCCGTGATCGCGGTCTCGCTTTTGGACGTCTTTCAACAGATCGAGTGGCGGACCTTCCGGTACTGCCTCTTCTCAGGGCTCGGACTCTTCAGCATTTTCCCCATCAGTCACATCTTCATCCATCATTACTCGGTGCCACTGGTCCGCTCTGCCATGGCGTGGGATATCGTACACGGGTTTTTTTACCTCGGTGGGGGCGCAATCTACGCGGCAAGAATTCCGGAAACGATATTTTCCTGGGCGGTTTGACCTAGCCTTCAATAGTCATCAGATCATGCACATGATGGTGTTGATTGCAGCGTTAATTCATTGGCGATGTTGCGCGATGGAGCTCTTGGCATGGAGAAACTCGAGCGGAAGTTGTGAGTCGTTCGATTCCCATCAAGGAATAACCACGGTTGTGTAAAATAAATGTCTGACACGTTTCGCATCGAGTTTTCACTGGTATCGCCTAACGCATACGATGCCTTTTCGAGAGCGTTCAGGGACGTCCCTCATGTCGCCTTGCATCGAGAACCGATCGACAAGATCAAGGCAGATTGCATCGCGACAACTGCCAACTCCTACGGTCGCATGGATGGAGGCATCGACGGGACTGTGAACGCGATGATGACCTACTACGAGCCGAACCAATCTTACTTTCACGAGCGTGTCCAATCGATGATTCGGTCGAGGTACTGTGGCGAGCAACCGGTTGGAACGACTCTCCTCATGAGAACGCATCATCCGACTTACCGATGGGTGGCTCACATGCCGACCATGAGAGTTCCGGAGGACGTGTCCGAAAGTCTGAACGCGTACCTCGCGTTTCGATCGCTCTTGGTCGAGATCCTGTGGTACAACAAGATCATCACGAGCCCCAATACCAACAACGCCGACATCATCTCATCGGTCGTGTGCGTCCCGTGTTGCACCTCGTCTGGGTCGATGTCCTACGAACGGAGCGCCAGACAGATGAGGGCCGCTTGGGACTCGGTGTTCGCGGATCCCCCGAAGATGGAAGACTGGCCTTTGTTGCATCGCGCCCATCGAGAGTTGAGGGGTGCATAAAGCTAACCTCGGTAGAGATCACAAGAATCGAACACATACATCATGTACATGTACAAGCATCTCAAAACTCACAGAAAATTAGAAGAGGAGCAGGAGCCAGAGACGGAGCGCGAGAAGAAGCCCGAGACTGTGGTCGTGCAGCTCGAGGTCGACAAAATAGGTTTCTACGGGGACGTGACCCGGAGGTCGATGACAGACCTCGGTTTCTATATTCCAAGGTTCAAGAGCTTCCGATTCCCGTCCACGCATCCGAGCTCCCCAAGCTCTATCTGTTCATTTCGACCAACGGAGGGAGCCTATACAACGGAGGGCGACAAAAAATGATTTGTTTATAAAGACATGCCTTCTCTAAGTTAATAACGTCAGTCACCATGATTGCCAACAAGTACCGAAAGATGGAACACCGAGAGCACGTGCTCCAGAAGCACGGCATGTACATCGGATCGATCGAGAAAGACACCTCGGACGTCTGGTTGGTGAACCAGGAAGGTTCTGCGATGGAGAAGAAGAAGATCGAGTACATTCCAGGACTCTTCAAGATCTTCGACGAGATCGTCGCCAACGCGATCGATCACTACATCCGTCAGAAGGGTACCGAGCGACCCGTGAAAGCGATCAAGGTGTCGATCGATCGCGAGACCGGCATCATCTCTGTCTGGAACGACGGCGAAGGCATCGAGATCGTCGAGCACCCGGAGCACAAGATCTACATTCCCGAGCTCATCTTCGGCAACCTGCTCACCTCGACCAACTACGACGAGACCGAGGAGCGGACGGTGCAGGGGACCAACGGCATCGGCTGCAAGGCGTGCAACATCTTCTCCAACTGGTTCGAGATCGAGACGATCGACCTCGGTCGCAATCTGATCTACAAGCAGCGCTTCGAGGACAACATGAAGACGATCAAGAAGCCGAGCGTGAAGAAGTCCGCCGCCAAGAAAGCCTACACGGAGATCCGATTTCTCCCCGACTACAAGAGGTTCGGCCTCCCCAACGGGTTGAGCGCGGACATGTTCGAGGTCATGAGGAAGCGAGTCTACGACGCGTGCGCCGTCACCGACAAGGACGTCGCGATCTGGTTCAACGACCTCAAGCTCCCCATCCACTCTTTCCAAGCCTACGTGGACCTCTACATCGGCTCCAAGTCGGAGCACACCCGGGTCTACGAGAAGATCAACGAGCGATGGGAGATCTGCGCGAGCTACAACGACTTTGGCGGATTCGAGCAGATCTCCTTTGTCAACGGCCTCCTCACGCTGAAAGGCGGGAAGCACGTGGACTACGTCATGAACCAGATCGTCAAAAAGGTCACCGAGCTCGTGGCGAAAAAGCACAAGCAACTCACGATCCGGCCTCAGATGATCAAGGACAATATGATTCTCTTCCTCAAGACGACCATCGTCAACCCCACGTTCGACAGCCAGAGCAAAGAGACGCTGACCACTCCTCAGACCAAGTTCGGCTCGAAGGCCGAGGTGAGCGACGCGTTCGTGGCCAAGCTCTTCAAATCCGGCCTGGAAGACAAGATCATCAGTCTCTCCGCCGTCGCGGACGAGAAGGCCAACAAGAAGACCGACGGCAAAAAGAGCTCGACCATCCGAGGCATTCCGAAGCTCGAGGATGCCTCTTGGGCCGGTACGACCAAATCCTCTCAGTGCACGTTGATCTTGACCGAGGGAGACTCCGCTGCGACCATGGCCCTCGCCGGGCTCGTGGAGGTCGGGCGCGAAAAGTTCGGGGTGTTTCCGCTCAAGGGCAAGATCATGAACGTGTTGGACGCCACCGTCAAAAAGATCTCGGACAACGACGAGATCACCCACTTGAAAAAGATCTTGGGGCTCGAGACGGGAAAGAGCTACGCTACTAGTATCGGCGATCTCCGATACGGAAAGATCATGCTCATGACCGACGCGGATGCCGACGGATCCCACATCAAGGGGCTCCTCTTCAACCTCTTTCATAGCATGTGGCCCTCACTTGTGAAGCAGTCGTTCATGACCTCCATGCTCACTCCCATCGTGAAGGCGAAGAAGGGCACGCAAGTGGTGTCGTTCTACAATCTGCCCGATTACGATGCGTGGAAGAAGAAGCACGAAGCGACCGGCGGATGGAAGATCAAGTACTACAAGGGACTCGGAACCTCCACCAACGCCGAGGCGAAGGAGTACTTCAAGGATATGCACGCGGTCACCTATAAGTTCAGTGGGCCCAAGTCCGAGGAATCCTTCGACCTGGCCTTCAACAAGAAAAAAGCCGACGACCGCAAAACCTGGTTAGGACAATATGATCGCAAGCTCATCTTGGATTATAAGGAAAAGGAAGTCAAGTACGAAGATTTCGTGAATAAGGAACTCATTCACTTCTCGAATTATGATCTCGAGAGGTCCATTCCCAACGTGTGCGACGGTCTGAAGATCAGTCAACGCAAGATCATGTTCTCGTGCTTCAAGCGAAACCTCACGGGTGACGAGATCCGCGTGGCCCAGCTCGCCGGCTACGTGAGCGAGGTCAGCGGCTACCATCACGGGGAAGCCAGCCTGCAAGCGGCCATCGTCGGCCTCGCCCAGGACTTTGTCGGGTCCAACAACTTGAACCTCCTCGAGCCCATCGGACAGTTCGGATCCCGATCGCACGGAGGGAAGGACGCCAGTCAGCCGAGGTACATTCACACGCTCCTGTCGCCTGTCACGCCCCTCCTCTTCAACCCCAAGGACGCCGATCTCCTGGACTACTTGGACGACGACGGGATCCCGGTGGAGCCGCTGCATTACGTCCCCATCTTGCCCCTCATCTTGGTCAACGGTGCCCTAGGCATCGGCACCGGCTTCAGCACGAGCATTCCTTGCTACAACCCAGACGACCTGATCGGTTGGATCCGAGCTCGACTGTCCGGGTCTAAGGTCATGGGAGCGGGTCTCAAGCCGTGGTTCCGAGGCTTCCAGGGATCCATCCGAGAGACCGCCCCCGGAAAGTTCGTGAGTGTGGGCAAGTGGCACGTGGATCCCAAGAATCCCGTCATCACGATCACCGAGCTCCCTGTCGGCACGTGGACCTTCGATTACAAAGAGGATCTCGAAAAGTTGCTCGACGAGCGGCCCGACTTTAAGAAATTCGAGAACCTCTCCTCAGACGACATCAAGATCGTGCTCACCTTCGCGACCTTGGCCGCGCGCAACGCCTACCTAGAGTTGGACGATAAATCCGGACACACCAAGCTGGAGTCCGTCTTCAAGCTCGCCAGCCCCAAAGGATTGACCACCAGCAACATGTATGCATTCAATTCCAAGGGACAGATCACCAAATACGACTCTCCCGAAGCCATCCTCGAAGACTTTTACGCGGTTCGACTCGACTACTACCGGCGACGAAAAGCGCGCCTCCTCGAGAATCTTCAAAGTCACATCGACTACCTTGAGAACAAGCGGCGATTCATCAAGGCCGTGGTTTCGGAAGAGTTGAAAGTGCATGATCTCAGTCTGAAGGAGTTGCTTCACTACCTCGGCCATGCCAAGCCGAAGCCTTACGACCTCCACGAGGGGAAATACGACTATTTGACGCGCATCCCCATCTACCATTTCACGAAAGACAAGGTGGACGAGCTCGAGCAAGAAGTCAAACAAACCAAGGGCGAGTCGGACGCGCTCGCCAAGAAGACCCCGGAGGATTTGTGGTTGACGGACTTGGACGCGTTCGTCAAGAAAGGAAAAAAGAGCGGTGGCAGTGGGGAAGCGAGCAATAGCGATGCGATTGCAGCATAGCGCGGCACTTGGCACGTTGTTTAAAGTTTGATTTTTTTATTCATGAGGACAATCGCCCATTCGATCTGATCTGAGGTATAGATGCCCGAGAGCCGGTTCTCCTCGAACGAGGCCGCCCCGAGCAACATCTGGAGACACAGCATGAAGACCGTCCAATCGCAATTCATCCCGAGCATCAGCCATTCTAAATTGATGATGTGGGTCCATGGGGGCGAGTACTCGATTGCGATGAGGGCCTTTTCCATGGCTAGCTGCTGTATCTTGGCGGACAACGAAAAAACAATCGTTTTCCCGCTTTTTGTTTAACGCGTTTTATGTGTTTATATCAAAGTTCGCCGAACGCTAGATACCCCGCCCAGATCCCCATCAACATGTCTTCGCACTCCATGTCTTCCGATTCTATTTCGATGAGCGTAGCCAAGATCTCACTCAGATGGTCGATGTCTTCCAAGCTCATGTGCTCGCTCAGCTTGAACCTAGGCGATTCCGTGGAAGCCACGGGAACGCGGGCCACTCGGCGCCCATTCAGCCTCACCGAGAGCTTTCCGCCCTTGATGCTCACCATCGCGACACCACACTCGCCGAACAAGAACAACCTGGCATCCGCTCGATAGCTATTGCGACGAATGTATTGCAACATAAATCGCCCATTCGTCTTTCGAACGGACTCTTTCTTGTGATATGAGAGCCGGTCGCGGATGCAACGGTTCATCGTAGGCATCGTGTCGGCGCCGAACGATGCGATACGTTCAAGTAGGTCGTAGGATAGCTCCATGGTTGAATACCCCCACCCTATATATCAGATTGTCATTTTTTTATATCCTCGATGACATCCAAACCGAAGACATGTGCCGACACATTGGGTCTTTGTCGAGAATCGAGAACAACAACTTGGCATCGAGGGTCTTCTTCTTGGGGACCTTGGCCTTCGAGGCCTTCTTATCGTAGGCTTTCTTCAAGAGTTTAGAGAGATTGGACACCAGGCTGTCGCGGATCAGCTCGAGTGCATCCTTGGCCATTGGGATCTTGGCGTGATTGCACGAGGCCACCAGCTTCTTCACGTCCTCTAGCGTGATGGCAGCAGTGGCAGGTCCAGCGCCCACTTGTTGATACCAGAGGGGCTCCCTGGCCACGTCGGAGGAGTAGGAGACGTCGTGCGATTCCACGTTGGCGAAATAGGCGCCAGAGTCGTGTCCAAAATATTCCGACGGAAGGACCAAGCCTCCGAGTTGCGCGCCCACCGGCTTTCCGTTGATGGCGTCGATGATCTTGGCCACTTTTTCGAAATGTTTCTTTTGGACTTTTTTGCAGTCCATGAGTTGGACCACCAACATCACGTTACGGATTAAATTGCACACGATCACGCTGCAACACATGTCTAGTTTTGCGAGGGCGACGTCGTCTGCGCCCTCAAATCCTGCACCTTTTACAAGAGGTATCAAGTTCATCGTCATTTGTATATTCGTAGTTAAAAAAACGCCAGCGTTGATACGAAAAAGACAAAAGTCAAAAAGAAATAATCGATATACTAAAGAAGACATGTTTCCACCTCCACCCTCTAATGGTCGCGTCGATCTGAACCAACAGATCTATAGCGATTTCGTGTCTCGAGGCGAGTCCAATCGCTTGTTTGATTACACGTCCGATGCCGTGAAAGGAAATGTCGCCGCGGATCCGGTCGCCGACCTCTTCTTCAGCCGGGAGAACATCGGCTTGGTCCAACTCGGCCTCAAAAACATGGTCTTGAATCACTCTTGCGGAAAACGTCGCATCGGGGACCAGAGCATGGAGGAACTCCTGCAGGTGATGAGAGCAGTCTACCTCCAAGACGCCCTGCACCAGCCGTACGACTACAAAGGCCAGGTCCGCCGATTGAACGAGACGGTGCTGCGCTATTGCGTGCCCCGGATCTTGAACGAGATGGAGATGCACGACACGTATCTCAACGAACTCTCGAGGCAGCCGGCGCCTATGAAATACGGGGAGAGCACCAGCGTCACCGGAAGCAAGTTTCTCGAGCTCAAGCGATTTTGAAGACGGGAAGCATTCATTTTTTCTGACACCAGTGTAGAATGGTATCTACATCATCCACGTATATCAACACATTGATCTTTTGCATTGTCGCCAAATTTCTTGCCGTTGCAATTCTCCTGTTGCTATTTTTGAACACGGAGGAATTTAGTTATACCACGATCGTTTTCGTGATTGAAACTGGCCTCATCGCGATCATCATGTTCACGCTGTGGAAAGTGAGTTCGATGCAGGCGCAATTGGACGCCCTAAAGGCTTTGGATTCTGACAAGCCTGCCCAAATCGACAGTTGCCCCGATTACTTCGTAAAGACCGCCACCACAGACGACATCGCCTGTCAGAGTAGCTATGATACGCCCAATGGGCGATACCACTACACGTTCACGCAGTCCTCCTCGGGGCCGGCCGTGGGGCCGATCGATGTGACGGCTCTCGGGGTGTCGAGCTCGACGTGCGACGGCGGTTATCTACCGCAAACGATGTCTCAGATATGCACGAATGCCGCAAATCTCCAGAGTTTCTCGCAGGTCTCGTGGTCAGACCTCAAGGCGCAGTGTGGAAACTTGGATTCGGTCTCTATGTAAGACAAAGGTGAAGAACTAGATACATAGAATCCATGAATTTGATCGAAGCTCAAACGGTGTTGATTTTAGGTCCAAATGGATCGGGAAAGACCACCATCATTCGAGACCTGTTGGCGGTGGATTCGGCCGTTCTCTTGGACGTTCACTACGTCCATGCCGAAGCCGCGGAAACGCATCAACAACTCAAAGAGAATGTCGATAATTTTTTGAGCGTTCAAAAGATCGGGATCATGTCCAAGCTCGTGCGACCCACCATGTCTAGGAAGGTGTTGGTATTTGACGACGTTGACATTATATTGACCCAGGATCGATTTGCGAACGCGTACCTTCAAACGTTGTTTTCCGAGGCACCTATAAAAGGTTACTATGTTGTCGCTTCATGTTCGTCTTGCGAAGAGAGACGGGTGACCGATTTGAAAAAACTGTGTAAGAACGTCGTCCGGCTATCCACTCGAAAAGAGGAGAAGTATGCGGACAAGAACATTTACGAGCTCGTGCATGCCATCTTCGAAAAGAAGGAGGCGGGGCTCGAGGATCTGGAAGTGGCGTTGAGCTCGGACCCGACATTGATCAGCTACTTGATGTACGATAACTGGATCGCGTATTGTGGTCGCGAGGACGTCCTGAAGCATCTGCCGTTCGTGTGTCGCACGTTCAAGGACATGTCATTGTTGCCGGACGGCTACGGAGACCTCATGAGTTGCTTTGCGATTCGCCTGTGCTTGAGAGACTGTGCATCGCCCCCACCACGAGGCACAGTCGACGCGGCGCAAATCAAGTACACCCAGGTCACGTCGCGGTCCGCACAACACTATAATTTGGCCAAGAAGCACATGGCCCTCCCGGACCTGACCTATGAGAACGTGGTGTCGATCGCGGAACTGCATCGAAGCAGAGTGCGAAGCCGCTCCAAGGTGGAGGCGTCGCCGCTCGGAGGCGCGGTTCAAGCATATCTGTTTAACTTGGCCAAAAATGAAAAGCAAAAGTAGAAGTAGAAGCGACAAAAACAAGGACAAACAAAAAGCATCAAAACTCATCGACATCCATGTCTTCTTCGTATATAGGATCATTCATGATGTCAGGTAAATCAACCCAAGCTTGTTCATGATCAGCATGTTCACGATCATGATCAACAAGGTGAGATTGAGCTACGACACGGTACTGAGGGCGTTTAGTAAGCCCATGAATATGTTGGACTTTGAACGGCCAAACGTTCGGATTTCCAGGATCTTTGACGTATACAAGACCCGAGTTTTTCAAGTCTATGTCTTTTATAATCCCGATGATGTCATTTGGCAAGTCCAACGTTTCATCCAGATTTTTGTAAAGATTATGGAAAATTCGTTGGGTAAGAATATAGGCTTCTGGACTCCGATCCTGGTTATACAGGGTTGTCACACCTGCAGGTCTAAACGGTTCTAGCCAATTTGATGGTAATTCTTTTACATGATCTGTAGATACGAATCCAGGATTGATGTATTCAGATGCTGGATCTGAATGGTAGTATACGTCCGCTTCTAATATAAATGCGATATCGCCATAGACGACCATACGCGCATGTGCTGTCGCATGAAAGTATTTATATGTATTTTGTGAGATCGTTGCATACACGATATTAGATGCTTCATAAAACATGGCCTCGTACGCACAAGTAACTCGATCTGGGTATATCATCTCAGATCTGCGCATAATTCCGCTCTTTGAATACATCATCTTTTAGTGCACACGTGCCAAATATCTAGCGGTCGATTTTTTATATCAAACCGAATGTCAAATTCGATGGCTCGGTTGTCACATTATTATATTGTTTGAGTGTAAAATGGGTGGATCTATTTCTCAGCAAACCGAGGCACCAAGGGAAGTCACTAAAGATCTTTTTACTGCCAAAAACGTGGGCATCGTCTCGTTGATCATCGTCGCCATGTTGATTCTCATCGTGTTGATCTTGTATATTGTGGATCAAGTGAAGAAGACCAAGTTGCAACACGTGAGTCTACAGAAAAACGTGCCGACCGACCTCATCGAATTGAACAATCGGCAGACGGTGCCCTTTCGCGTCCCCGCCAACAACATGTCGCTCGTGTCCAACGGTCAAGAGTTTTCTTATTCGTTCTGGATCTTCCTGGGATCCGCGTACTCGGCCACCGCCGGACCCAAGATGATCCTCACGAGAGGCAACGGAAACACCTACAGCGGGAGCACGCTCACCGTCACCTCCAACACCAGCCCGCTCATCTTCCTCGACGCCAGCACCAACGCGATGTACTTCGCCGTCAACACGAGCGCCGTCAAGACCGCCATGACCCCGTCTCAAGTGGTCAGTCAAGCGGCCAACGGCACCTTCAACTCGGGATGGATGGTCGCCAAAGTGGCCTACGTGCCCCTGCAAAGGTGGGTGTTCATGACCATGACCCTGCAACAGACGTCCCTCAACGTGTATCTGGACGGAGACTTGTACTCCGTCGCCACATTGGGCGACATTGCCGCGAACATTCCCGGACCCACACCGATCGTCAACGGAACGGGAGGCGATCTGTTGATCGGGGACAACGTAAACTACACGCCCGGCTACATCGCCAAAGCTGCCTTCTACAATTACGCGCTCGTGCAGTCCGACATTCAGACCATGTATGCGGCCGGCCCGAACAAGACGTCTTGGCTGGGCTACGTCGGCATGGGCAACTACGGCGTGCGAAGCCCGATTTACCAGATCAGCTGATCGGTCACGGGGTGCACAAAAAAAACGAGTTTAGATAAAGATAAAGCATGTCTTGGTTTTACATGATTTTGATCGCGATGTTGTCGTCGTTCATGTTTTATTCCTTGGACTTGATCGGTAAGATGGCGCACGATCTCAAGTACATCAAATCTAGGATGGACGTGATCAAGCCACTGTGATCTTATGCCGTGCGATAAAGTCGTCCAGCTGGACGATGGGCACGTTCAACGTCCTGGCTTTATCGAGCTTGGAGCTCGTTTCATTCACGTCTTTGGCCACCACTAGGGTCGTGGTTTTGCTCACGGAAGATCCGATCTCTCCACCCGCACTCACGATGTGCTCCTCGAGCTTCTTGTTTCGGAATCCGGTAAAGACAATCTTTTGGCCTGCGAACTCCTGCGGGACGGCAGCTGTGGCAGCAGCGGCTGTCTTTTTCTTTTTTTCGTGACTCTCGTCTCCTTGACATTGAGAGATCGTGAGACCTGTGGTCGCAACGAATTTACGAAATTTAGCATAACCTTCCAAGAACTTCGTGGCCGTGATTTCAGAAACGCCAGGAACCGAGAGCAACTCGTCCATGCCGGGCGGGGGCGTGTTCACGTTGACGATGGACGGGATCGACTTGGCAATCTCCGCCAACTTTCGTTCACCGATCCCCGGACCGAAACAGTTCGACGCCTTCATCAAGAGGTTGCAAGGGGCAGCGCTCACTGAGCTCTTCAGGTCCGCCACGATGGCCTCGCCTCGGTTTTGGAGTCCCAGCACGGAAGCGACCTCCGCAGCCGTCAAGCCCAACACCTTGGGAATCGTCTTGTGCCCGGCCTCGTAGATCTTGGCGACCGTGCCAGGGCCGATGCCTTTGATATTTAGACATTCGAAGAAGTAAGTGAGTTGCCGGAGATGTTGTTCCTCCGTGTCGTGTCCGGCCAGTGCGTCCTTGCCTTTCCACGTCCAATGGCCCGACGGCATCTGCGGAGTCCCGGACGCGGCCGGCGAGATGGCTTCCAAGATCATGGGAATCACGTCGCCGGATCTCGTGATTAGGAGCTTCGAGCCCGGTCCGATGACGTGTGTCTTCACAAAGTCGGCGTTGTGGCCCGTCGCCTTGCGAATGGTGACGCCCGAGAGATAGACGGGCTCGAATATCACGGTGGGCTTCAAGAGTCCGTCCTTCGAGGTGTTCCACTCGACCTCGGACACGATGACCTCGGCCTTGTCGGTCATGGCCAAGGTCTTGAACGCGAAGGCGTCCTCCGGGTTCTTGTCGGTCTCTATCTTGTGCCAGGCGTCATGTGCCACGATCAATCCGTCCATCTCGTAAGGGCATGCGCCACGTCGGTCCATCAACACCTTGGAAAGGTGGTCGAACGTCAAACCCGTTTCGGAAACCCGGGTGTGACTCACCACTTGGAAGCCGGTCTTCGATAGCAACGCAAACTGCTCCGAGGGCGACAGTTTCTCGGGCTTGATCACCGCATAGGCCACGAATCGTATGTACTTGACCACCTCCGCATCCGGGTTCTTGGCGTTCACCTGGCCAGAGACCAAGTTGCGGCCATTCGCGGCACGAGCGGTCAGGTGATTCTTGAAATCAGCCTTGGAGATGATGAGCTCGCCTCGAACGATGGTGTCGGGTGCGACGGTCGCAGGGATGCCTTTCACGAGTTGGATGAGTCCAGAGATGTCTTGACCGACCTTTCCGTCTCCGCGACTGTACATGCGTTGCCCACCCACGAGCAGCGCAGAGACCCCGTCCAACTTGTCGGAAATGACAAAGTGACCTGTGTACCCGTGCTTGCTCTTCCACTGATCCGGGGATCCCTTGATCTTATTCATTGAGCCCATCCACGAGGGCAGCTCCACCTTGTTGCCCTTGGCGACCGGAGCACCGACTGCATCTGCCACCTTGGACTTCGACCCGAATCGATGCTTGATCAATTCGACGAGGAGGTCGTAGATGTCGTCGGTGAGCACGGGCGCCTTGTTGTAGTACGCGTCTTTCGCTCGCTTTAAGATCTTGTCGGCGTCTTCGACCGTCTTCAATCCATTCACGTAGGCTTTTGGATCTTTGCTAATTGACTTGGTGGGAAATGGAGCCATTATTATAGGAGGATGCGCGTCTGATCCTTATATCAATTATTGATCCACGTGACACGATGGAAATGCGGCTCTCCCGCCTCACCCCATCCTCGACCCCATTGCACTTTCAAACCGATTGGTTTTCTAATTTTCGTGAAGGTGGCGACTAACTCAAATGGATTTGCGCATGTGATGTGTCCGATCCAGCTCATGTTCATGAGCGACGGTAATTCATAATATAGGAATATGTCGCGTATTTTATCATATTGATGATTTTTGTGTATTTGTTGGATGGAATCAAATAGGGTCTCTGCCATTGCGATACCCAGTTCTTTACAAACCGCTTTGGTAGGTTTTCGATTCACGACGCTCAACACTTTCTCTAAGACCTTCTTTTCTCGCAATCTATCAGGCTCGAAATTCAACTCAGTAAATTTCCTTTGGTACCAAGTCATTTTGTAAAGAAACATATCTCGATCAGGAAGGCTCGTGGATTGCCGAGTGATCGTGTCCACATAGCCGCTCGAATCCTGTAGTTTTACGGTGGTGACGTGTGGATATAGGTATTTCACAAACGTCAATGCGAGTTTCACCATATAGACCGTTCCATCTGATCCGTTTTTCAAATCTTCATGAATAGAACAATCCACATGAAAGCTCACGTTTTCAATATGAATATCGCTCTCCGAAACGGTGAGTTGGACACATGGCATTTGTAGCTGGGTTGGATTTCCGACTTTGATATCTGCATCAGATCCGTGCTTCGACACGACCGCGACGAACTCATCGTTCAACGAATAATAGGTGACCATTCTATTTTTCACCAGTCAAATGATTCAGTTGCATATAAACACATAAGCACACTACATAGCAAACATAAATATACCCGTGCAAGACACCATGATGTGGATCATGTTTTTGATGGAATTGTTCTACGATTTCTTGATGCTTTGGCAAGGTTTGGTGCGCAAGCCCGTCGAGACCATGATGAAGAAAATGTATCAAGGTTCCATTATCTCGATCGATGAGTACGACTTGGATAAAAAGGCAGTGTCTAACGTGTCTACGATTTCCGCGCTCCAACATGTGCTTAACTTGATCACCTACCTCATTTGGGGTCCTTTGAAGCGAATGAATGCCATGGTGATCGACGACGTGACCGTCCACGAGTCAAGGAACGTGATCTACGACGTCAAGACCCTCGACAAATCCTTTCTGACGCGCGGTCCTTTCAAGGTGCCCTCCGGTCCCCCCTCCTACGAGCGACTGCCCCTCACCGACGTCAAGCATCGCGATCCCTTCATGATGGTGATCGGATCGGACCGCCATGATTTCACCACCTTCATGAACGAGCACGGGGACACCGTCGCCAAAGGTGAATTTACGGCTCGCGAACTTTACCTCGTGGCGTGCCTCGCTCTGAACATCAAATGTGTAGAGGCCGAGGCCGAAGTTTCCAAGCTCGACTTCTATGTCGACATGGATCCATTGACATTTAAAGAGGACGAGAAGGTTGAACTATAACTGAAACAAATGGAAGATACACTTCTAAATGATTTGTGGGCGATGTATTTTCACGATCCTTTGAACACCGATTGGAACCTATGCTCTTACATTCGTGTGGAGGACATTTCGACGGTCGAAGGGTTTTGGAAAGTGCATGAGTCTTTTAAGAGTCAAATCCATCTAGGTATGTTTTTTGTGATGCGGGAATACGTGTTTCCGTGTTGGGATGATCCGAATAACAAAGATGGCGGGTGTATTTCCATAAAAGTTTTAAAAAATGATATTTTCGTGTTTTGGGAAAAGATGTGCGTCGCTCTCCTCGGCGAAACGTTGATCGTCGAAGGTGAGGACCGAGAGAGGTTGTGGTCGTCGGTGAACGGGATTTCGACGAGTCCCAAAAAGCACTTTTGCATCGTAAAGATATGGTTGAAAGAGTCCGTCGATCTTAAATTATTCAACATTCCGCCGGGATTCTACGGCGAGATCTTCTACAAAGCCAACTCTGAAAACATAGGATCTTAGCGAGTAGTCGGCGACCCCTTCATTTTTTTGTGCGAGTGATGTACCACATCAATCCAGCGAGCAAGCCGAACCATAGAGTGCCCCACGCCGTGTCTGCGCACACCATCTGCCACGAATAGTGGGTCAACGTCGCCATGTTCGTTAAGTTGTAGGTTCCGTATACGGCGAGTCCGAAGGCGATGCCCGAAAGGACCGACTCGGCTCCACTCGTGGAGATCTTTCGTAATACGAGAAAATAAAAAGCACCTAGCAGGCCGACATATGCGAGCACGGCCGCCCACGTACTTTGGATGACCAATCCACGGTTATAGGGCGCCAACCATTCTTTGTACATCGGACGCATCAGATAGAGCCAAGTGGATTCGCCAATCACAAAGACAATCAATAAGATCAAGATTGCATAGAGATGTTGAGTCATGCTGTCAGTTATATAGTATCGAGAGACATGAAAAATGTGGTTACACGGATGCTTGCGGAGCGATGGCCAACTTGATCTCTCCGAGCGATGCGACCGCGTATTTGATAATCATCGGATAATCGTTTTTGAGATAGACTTCGATCGTGTTGCACAGGTTCGTGCACTTGGTGAAGAGGACGAGATACTTCAACTTGAACACTCCTTGAATGATGTCGGAATTCTTAGAGATGGTGGTGATGGCACCGGTGTCGTTGTCCGACAAGACCGTCTCTTGGCAACAAAAGTCGCCCTTGCACGAAAAGATGAGTTGGTTACCGATGTTCTTGATCTCGACGAGCTCTGAGACATTGTTCATGTCCCGGCAAATCTTCTGAAAGTCGGAGCTCGGCAGCGTGATGACCGAGTTGAACTCGGTTGGATCGATCGAGATCTGGGGATTGTCCAGATCGAGCAAATTCAACTTGTAGATGGTCTTGGTGTGCTTGTCCATATTTTCGATTTTGATGCCCAGGTGGTTGATGTCGGCGTCGTCCATGAACAGCGTGAGCGTGTCGTTGCTGTTGATGGTCTTGATCAGCTTGTGAAAATTCAACATGTTGACGCCGATGCTGAGCTTGCCTCGACAGTAAAAGTGTTCGAACTTTTGAGCGTCTAGCTTCAAATGAACGAGCACGATGTGCGAATTGTCCATCGCAATGATCTTCATCCCGGACTCATCGAACTCGATGCAGGTGTCTGTGAGCAGCTCCTTGAGCGCCTCCACCAATATCTTGAACGACGACGCTTGAACCGTTTTAATTTCAAGGCAATTCATTTCAATAACAACATGAGCCGAGAAACTCTTATGTACGGACGGAGATGATGTCGCGCTCAGAATTTTTGCTTGGACAAAAACGTGTCCGAGATATCGCCCGCAAGCTCGAAGTTAAAGACCCCGTTGTAATCGTCGTCGAGGACGACACGCACCACTTTCTTCTCGTCACAATCATACACGTAGAAATCTCTATTGATCGCTTTCATTTTCAATCCACGTTTCATCTGTTCCGCCGCCGGCAAGACGATGACATTGAGCGGCAACTTCTCATACACGTGGATCAATTGATCTTGCGAATGACCATTCCTGATCCCCAATTCGATCGGCCACGCCGGCAAGCTGATCCGACCGGAACTGTCATCCAAAAATGCGTCGTCTATGGTCGGAATGCCGTTTTTGCTGCCCACCAAGAAGACACCGTTGCCACGATAACTATTGGACGGGTAAAAGCAATCGCCAACGATCAACTTTCCGTTGTATTTTTCTAATAGTTTGATCTCCAGAAAATCATCATATTGAGCCTCACGATATTTTTCACTATCGTAAACCCTAATTTTTGGCAAGCGGGTCTTCTCATCGGAGAATCGCAACGTCACCTTCTCACGAAACGGCTTGGGGAGAGCTTGAAGCTTTTCGATGCCCTTTTCAACATGGGTGATGACATCGTTGAGTTCCACTAAATTGGGCTCTCGAGGCTCCTCGTCTTTATTCAACTTGAGATGCTCTTTGATTTTGAAATAGAGCGCATGACCTTGCTTTTGAATGTCTGACATGGATTTCTCCAGCTCCTTCAACTCCTTCTTGTATTGCGTAAGAAACTCGGCGGGTGCCGCGACTTTTTCTTTAGGAGAACTTGTCTTCGAAGCGGGCGCAACGGCTTTTGGACTGCTACTTGTAGCGGCAGTGGCCACCTTCTTCCAAGCATAGATGCCTTTGACATTTGGGACGGATTTATATAAGAGCCCGTCGTTACCTTTCTTGATGCTGTCTGGACAATCTGCAGCGGGATAGGGTGGCGAATTCCTTTCCGTATATTTCTTCAATGTTGATGCAACGCAAGGCATCGTGTCGTGATATATTCTTATGCCATATATTTATGTGGGCATAAAGACAATTTGCGATGTTGGGTCATGGAGAATGAGGAGAAGCCCAAGCGCGGCCGAAAGCCCAAGGTCGCATTGGTGGAGGCGGTTGCTGCGACACCGGCTAAGAAAGGCCGAAAGCCGAAGGCGGTGTACGAAGTTGGTGCCAAGGCCGCCGCGCCTCCAATCGAGGACGAGCACGTGATTTTAAAACTGAATGTGATTCCCCCGTTCTCTTCGGCGGGGTCGTCCGAGCCCTTGCCCTACAACAATGACGACGTGATGTACTCGTCGGTGTTCGAAGCCGACAAGGCGGACGAATATGCACATGTCGCCGGAGTGCCGGCCCAGGGGACGTATGCCAAGTCTGACGGCCTAAAAGTGGTCGAGCTCTTGAAGGACTTTGAAGAAAAAAACAAGATTGACGAGTGGCCTCAGACGACCTCGATCCACTGCTATTGGTGCTGCCACCGGTTCGACAACGCGCCCTATGGCATCCCGGTGAAGATGGTGAACCACAAGTTCTACGTGTTTGGGTGCTTTTGCAGCCTCGAGTGTGCGATGGCGCACAACTTCAGTTCGCGCGACTCGAACACCGAGATTTGGGAGCGCCACAACCTGATCAACATGCTGGCTCGTAAGATCGGGTGCGAAGAGCGTATCAAGCCGGCGCCCACCCGCTTGGCCCTCTCGATGTTTGGCGGGCACTTGTCCATCGAAGAGTTTCGAGGTTTCTCAAAAACCAACAAATTGATCAACATCAACTTTCCACCCATGATGACACTGACACAACAGATCGAAGAGATCAACGAGTCCGACATCAACAACGAATTGCGTTATATCCCCGTGGATACGGAGAGGATCAATCGATACAAAGAAAAAATACATCTGAAGCGCACAAAGCCCATCAATACGTCCGAAAACACCTTGGATCAAGCCATGAATCTCAAGTTCGGCGTCATGGTCTCCTAACCACGTCTAGCCACGTCACGTTGGGCTTGGTGCTCTTGAGGTCCGCTTTCCCGGACAATTTACCCACGACATTACCCACGGATTCATCTGGCATCTTTTGATAGACCGACAAATCAGACTCGCTGACATAATAGACCACCTTTCCGATCTTCTTCTCAACCACTTCGAGTTCTTCTTCTTGGTCCATAGGCTCGACGGGCTCTACATGATCCACAAGAGCTTGGACAGAGGTCACAGGAGGGGGCGAGGGAGGTGCGCTTCGAGCGATGAGTGTTTTTTTGAGTTCCTCCAACTCTTTGCGGAGGCGAGCGTTCTCTTTTTCGTACATGACGATCTGAGAGACTCGGCGATAGCCGGCGAGCTCCTCTTGAAGGGACGACAGGGTGAGGGCCATGTCCTGTTTTTCTTGCTCGGCCGATCGAAGGTCGACCATGGCCTTCCGACAAGCGAGGTCCGCCGCGCTCGCCTCGATCCTCGCGTCATCCAGGTCCTTCATAAACTGGATTAATCGTTCGTCATATTGCTCTCGCGTGGCTCTCAGATTTCGTTCATGTTCTAATTCAATCTCCTGTTGATGCTGACGGAGGAGTTGAATCAAATTAGATTCGAGATTTGACATGTGTTGATTTGATCTGGAGTGAATTCTTTATGTGATTCGAGATTGCATATTCCACGAATGAATGTCATAAAAATATCTAAAAGCAAAATTCATTTCTTTTCTATATAGTAAATGAATGCTATTACACGAACATCCTCTCATGTGGCACGACGCAAGTCGTCGATGCCCGCCTATGCCACCGCACGCCATCAAATCAAGACGAGAGCCGCACCTCTTGAAGAGACCGGTCAACAGATTTGGTCCGAGGCCAAGGAGCGATCGGAGAAATTTCGCAAGGTGCTCGACACCGGACTCGGAACCATTCACGACGAGCTCAAGGCAACTGCCAACACCGACTTTGAAAAAGTCCGAAACTGGTTCGTCGATGCGACAGCTAGCAAGGATAAGCCCACCTCCTCCGCTGCCGGTCGCCGCAAGTGGACGAGCAACGAAGAGACCATCATTGTCGAATAACCGCGACCTCCTCCGGTTCATCGCCTTTTTGATCGTGAAACTCGTTAAAGCACAACTCACTGCGAGCACGACGAGTGTCACGAGCAGTCGCCAGTATACCGAGATCGGCGAGTGGATTTGCGAGGAGCTGCAAAAGCTCGGTCCGGTCTACGTGAAAATCGGCCAACTCGTCGCCACCCAGGGCGACATTCCTTTCGAGATCTCGAAAGCCCTCGAACGCCTACAAGACAAGTCCACCATGTTGCCATTCATCGACGTCTCTGATTCCATCCGCTTTCCCGAGAACGTGGTGCACGTGGAAAACGAGCCCATCGCGGGCGCCTCTCTGGGCATTGTGTACCGAGGCGTTTGGCGAGAGGCGGATGGGCGGAACGTCGACGTGGCCATCAAGGTCCTTCGTCCGAACATCAAGAACGAGCTCTCCGCCAACCTATGGGGCTTCGCGAGGTTTCTCAGGCGGTTGTCGCACTTATCAGACGGGATCGAGCATTTCCTCGACGTCGTTCGACAGTATCGCGTGTCCTTCTGGAAAGAGTTGGATTACGTGCGCGAGGCGACCAACGCCGACAAGTTGGCCGGCGCGTTCGGTACCGGCGAAGTCGCCTCTTGGAACCTCGTGCCCGAAGTCTTCCGGGCCACCGACGCTTTTATAATCATGGAATACGTGCCCGGGAAGCGGATCACGGACGTGGCGGCCATCCAGCGCGCCGGACTCCACCCGCCCACGGTCGCGAACCACCTGCTCGAAGCCTTTTTGTACCAAGTGCTGGTGTCGGACATCTTTCATTCGGATCCACATCCGGGCAACATCGCCATCACGTTTGGAGAAGAGGCGAGCAACAACACGAAGCTCATATGGTATGACACGGGTTCCGTGATGGAATGCACCGACGCGTGGAAGTCGGACCTGGTTCGCCTGTCACTCGCGATCCTCAAGTCGGATGTGACCGATATCGTCGTCACCTTGCAAGAGATGCAAATCATCAAAAAAGATAAGCAATCGGGTAAAGCAGTGTACAAATTTATCAAAATGTTGTTGGCTGAGAACGATAGCATCCAGGCTCTATCCACCATGAGCTCGAAGGATGTGATGATGTCCGTGAACCAAATCATGGATCGAGATCCGATCTGGCGGAGCACGTTGAAACAGTCCTTCGTGAGCAACAGTCAATACGTGATCCTTGGAAAAAGCGTGGTGACGATCAACGCCAACTGCTTGGCACTCGATCCCACCTTCAGTCTGATTCCCCGAGCGACTCCGATTATTAACAAGTATTTGAATTCAGATGGACAAGGATCGACAACAAACGTGGCGTTTCGTGAGATGATGGATTTGGCCAGAAACATGATGACGATGCCGGGTCGCGTGAGTATGCTCGAGCAACAGATCGGCGAGATCGGGGAAGAGAGCAGCGCACGTCATGTGTACATGATCGACTTGATGAACAAACTGTTGATCGCGCAAGCCATCTTCTACGTCCTCTCGCACCTTTGATTTTTTCTTTTTTTTGTCGGGATAATATAGACAGACAGACTAAGATGAATGATAGCATACTATTGTCCCAAGATATGTTGAAGGAGTTGTTGGAGGCAGGTCTCTCGTTGAACCAACTCGCTTCCATGCCAAAGAATGTCGAGGTCGTCGATATTGAGGCATTGGGGGAAAATTTGTTCCAGGAAGTGGAGCCGCATATTAAAAAAGAGCTCATCCAAAAAATACTTGCGGAAGCAAATGTGTTGAACCCAGGTGAACAACAAATGGGTGGCACGCTAAACTTTATAACGGAGCTTGTAAATAAACTTAAACCAAACAATAAAGTTAGTCCTAGTCCCGTTCCACAAACCGTCCTCAATGATTTGCCGGTTGACATACTCATGGAAATCGCAAATCATCTCGACAAAAAAGATCAACAAAATTTAGTCTCGGTCTTGGAACCAGCGAACGGGAATCTAATAAGAACGCAAAATGCTTCTAAAGAAATAATCGAACCATTTCTTAATAAAGAAGGAAATGAAAATTACAATCCTGTCAATGTATGTTTGTCCTATGTGATTTACCAGGCGCTCATAACTTGCATTAGGACATACATTACCGAAATGTTAGTCTATGAAAAAGAGCTAATCAAACAAAACCGTCGAGACTTTTTAATTTTTGGTCATCATATCAAATTTAAAACGACAGCTGCTGCTGATAATACGACAGGTGCTGATAAAACGACAGGTGCTAATAATACGACAGGTGCTGATAAAACGGTTGTGGTATCTTATTATTTGACGGCGATTAAGAAGGAAGACGGACAGTTAGAATATACGATTAATTATCTTGTGTTGAACGACGAGTCTTTTAACGAAGAAGGAAGTATTACCTTTTACAACGATGATAGTATCAAAACAAAGTTATTTTCAAAAGTTTCCGACAAACATGCTTTTATGAATTTATTTCTAAACGTGGTAGGCACAAACACCATATCGTTTAAGGGGATTGAAATCAAAATGATGACGGTAAAAGCAGACTATGATATATATAATCTATTGACCCTTACATCTCTTGAAACAATTAAAAACCCTGTAGATTGGTGGAATTTTCGAAGAGAACGAAGATTATTTCTCAGCACACTATCGAAAATCGCCTCTCCATTCGTGAATGAATTGATCCACAATGTTTTATTGCAAGGAACAAAAGAAAAAGAAGCAGCAGAACTGAAACAAGCAGCCGATGATGCAGAGGCATCCTTCATAACCGAACTCGTTGAGACTCCACCACCTATCGCATCCTGCTGGGATTCTCCCATTCCTTCTCCCATTACGAACTATCTCATCATAAAATTCCCGTCGTGGAAAGCCGTTCTTTATCTTCAATATCTGATGCATTTTCTATATGGCCATTGCAACAAGCCGGATGCTGATCGAATTTTGAAAAATCTAAGTGATCATCTCAAGATTCTTTATGGGTTTGATGTCTACGTGTCTAATATTATCACTAGCTCTCAACCACCTTGGAAACAAGAGCACGCGGTCTTGAATCAAATATTGGTCGTATTTATTGACAGCTATAATCGAGAAACCAATGGCCATCACTTGGTCACCGAAGGTAATTTTGCGAAGGGTAATCTGATGATTCATGTGCGGTTCGGGGCGTATTCTTTATCGGATACGTATTCTTCTCTATTTTTTTGAGAGGCTTCAAATCTAAAAATATGATAATCCGTCTTCCTCTGTGGCGGTGAAAGGACCGACTTATCCCACCAATAATAGAAACTATTATGGACTAGTAGGGT
>Ga0209550_10000616_pt1 | contig 33795 bp, 31 predicted proteins | sample LauGreSuBDMM15SN_2_FD_187567 | JGI IMG/M metagenome (GOLD analysis project Ga0209550, IMG submission 187567) | Freshwater lake microbial communities from Lake Michigan, USA - Su13.BD.MM15.SN (SPAdes) (version 5) | ecosystem: Environmental > Aquatic > Freshwater > Lake | place: Lake Michigan... | reverse complement strand
GGTTGTTTTTTTAAAATTTATGTTTTTCAATATATTATTAACATCTTCCAATACCTTATCTATAAAAAAATTATTTTCACGTTTGATTTGTTGTGGAACATTATTTGTTTCTTCTTCACTATCACTATTATTAGAAGTATCATTATCAGTTTTACTATCATTATCATCATCACTATCATTATTACTATTTTTATCTTTATCGTCATTCTCCGAATCATTCTTCTTTAAATTCAATTTTTTTAATATATTATTAACATCTTCCAATACCTTATCCATAAAAAAATTATTTTCACGTTTGATTTGTTGTGGAACATTATTTTTTTCTTCTTCACCACTATCACTAACATTATATATATCGTCTTCCTCCGGATCATTCTTCTTTAAATTCAACGTTTTTAAAATATCATTTGCTTGTTTCAAAACGGCATCCAAAAACATATATAGAATGGCTTATTACCTTATGTCCCTAAAATATATTGGTCCATCGATTCCCAAAACTGAGGATCATTGCTTTGAGAATCTTCCAATTGTTTCACAAACCCTAAATCTGCTCCCAGCCATTGTTTATGGTACACATCGCATTTTTGTAAATAGTCTAGTGTGATAGTCTGTTCTCCTTCCCGTGCACGACTGACAACACGTTCATAACATATTTCCGGCTCTACTGTCAGCCACATAATTCCATCAGAACGATAATAAGCCAACGAATCTTCCGCCATCCTATTATAAATTTCGAATTCGCATTTATCCATCAATCGGTCATCGTACAACATTTGTGCAAATATCGCGCGATCTGCATCAAGGGATCGCTCCATGACAATCGTTACTATTTTGGATTCTCGAAGTTCTTCTGTTTGTTCAATCATAGTACGAATCAGTTTCAGACGTGTACTAAACGCCATTACTTGGAAGGCAAAACTATAGCTACGAGGATCACTATAAAATTTTTGTAGCATGTTCTGTCCATGTTCGTCTTTCACGGTCTCCCAAATATCCACAGGTTCCAAAATAAACAACACATCCTCGCGATCTTGATATCGTTTCTGTAAAGTAGCCAACAAAGTAGATTTTCCAGCGCCAATATTACCTTCGATCGATAAAATACGTAAGTTGTACATGCGCAAACTATTTTATGAGTACAGAAAACAAGTAATCATACAAGATCAATTTTTTAGGAATACCAGAAACCCAGAAAAAAACAAAAACCCAAAAAATATAATAAACAGAAAATTCGAAACCCCATACATAAAACCCACTATGTCGCTTATCTTGAAAAACAAACAAGTATACGATTTTTATCAAACGCACCCCAATTTCGATTTCGAGAAAATGAATATTCTGTTGCTCGATTTAATGAACGGATTTTCCGAATCAGTATATCCATCTCTGAACCAAACCGTAGCATCAAAATTACTAGATCAAATGACAGCGTTACAAGGGCAACTGCTGAAACAACAACAAGATTTCCTCCAATGGCAACACGAACAAGAAGTCTGGAAACTCGAGTTTCAAAAAGATATCCAAAAATGGTCGGAGAAAACGCTCGAAAAAGTCGCAAAAACCGCGGACAAAGAATCGTTAGTGGAATTCTTCGAGAAAATAAACGATAAATTATCTCATCCACCCAAGCCGCCGAAACCGCATTAATCTTCCTCCATCCAACCTGGAAAAAACATATACAAAACGAATTAAAGATGTTTGTTCTAATACTAAAAATGCTTCTGCAAATTATATGTAAAACACTATATCCGTCTTATACGCAAAAACTAGATAAATACATACAGAACTGGAAAAATTTCAATGGTTTCATAGTCTGCTGTTTTACCGTTTACAGTCTGTATCAATGGAACAGGACTGGAAATAAAATATATTTGGATAGAAATGTGGGTCTGGTATATTATCAAACAGTAGGAGATGTACCGTTTGCCAAAATAGATGTATTGATTCACCATGTGGCTGTGCTTATGTTTGTATATATGTATCATAATAGTAATTTTGAAATAGCGAAACCATTTATCTCTTCTGTCTTATTGAGTGAAGTAAGTACTATTTTTTTGATTAGTAAAGATATTCTACGGGTATTGATCCAGTGGTATCCTGGCAAGAAACGAATTTTAGAAACAATCGACAGATTGAACGTATGTTTATTTTTCATCAGTTTTTTTTATTTCCGTATTTATTATTATGCGTACACCATACTGTATGGATGTGATGTGTGTACACGAATCGATTTACACGAAATCGGAATCATTGGATGTTATATCACTATTTTTCTTTTTTATGGACTAAATTGGTATTGGGGAGTGTTTATCATAAAAAAAGCAGTTCATTATGTGAACACCAAACAGTTGGTAAAAAAAGGATGATATAGTTTATGAAAAAAATCTACGTTACTGTGATACTATTTTAAAAACATGTATATACTATATAATGTCATTCTGGAATCAATTGGGACAAGATATAGACGGAGAAGCTGCTAATAATAGTTCTGGTTATTCCGTGTCATTGAGTGCCGATGGGAAGATTGTAGCGATTGGAGCAATATATAATGTTGGAACTGCTTCTAATAGTGGACATGTACGAGTGTATCAATATAATAGTTCGAATAGCACATGGAGTAGATTAGGACAAGATATAGACGGAGAAGCTGCTGGTGATCAATCTGGTTATTCCGTGTCATTGAGCGCCGATGGGAAGATTGTAGCGATTGGAGCAATATATAATGATGGTGAAACTGGAACTAACAATGGTCATGTACGTGTGTATCAATATACTAGTTCGAATAGCACATGGAGTAGATTAGGAGAAGATATAGATGGAGAAGCTGCAAGTGATAATGCTGGTTCTTCAGTATCCTTGAGTGCCGATGGGAAGATTGTTGCGATCGGGGCACCTGCTAATGATGGTGAAACTGGAACTAACAGTGGTCATGTACGTGTATTTCAATATAATAGTACAGATAGTGTATGGGTTCCCTTAGGACAAGATATAGATGGAGAAGCTGCAAGTGATAATGCTGGTTCTTCAGTATCCTTGAGTGCGGATGGGATGATTGTTGCGATTGGATCGTATTACAGTGCTGAAAATGGAGCTTATACTGGTCATGCTACAGTGTATCAATATAATAAAAGTACATCTTTATGGAATAAATTGGGACAAAATATGGTTGGAGACGCTGCTGGTGACACTGCTGGTAATTCAGTTTCATTGAGTGCAAATGGAAGCATACTTGCAATTGGGGCTCGATATAATGATAGTATAGGGAGATCAGATGCGGGGCAAGTACAAGTATATCAATATAGTAGTGCAAATAATATATGGAATCAATTGGGACAAGATATAGACGGAGAAGCAGTACAGGATACTGCTGGTTGGTCAGTCTCATTGAGTGCAGATGGGACTATTGTGGCAATTGGAATTCCTCAATATTGGGGAACAACTAAAATTGGTATTGTACGAATGTATCGATATAATAGTTCGAATAGTACCTGGATTCAAGTTGGACAAAATATTATTGGAGAGGCTTCTACCAATTATTTTGGTAATTCCGTGTCTTTGAGTGCGGATGGAAGCATTGTTGCGATCGGAGCATCTAATAATGATGGTGCAAATGGAATTGACAGTGGCCATGTACGAGTCTATATAAACACCATGAACAAATACTTTTACAAAAACGAAAATATTTTCAATACTAGTAATTACCAAGGTGGTTTTGAAACTAATTATTTATATCAACAAATAGATATCGGCAGCATATGCAACGAGAAAAACTTTGAACCAGTCGGAAACACAATAACAAGCTCAGGTTATTTATCTAATATTAAAACGTATAATACCTGTAGAAATTGGACAGCCTCTAATTTAAGTGGATCTTATCATAATAATATACTATCTGTGTCTATATCGTATACTGGTCAATATGCAATTGCTTGTGGGTATGAATCTGCCAGTTCATTTAATGATTATGTATTTTACTCCAGTGACTATGGCGTTAATTGGACGAGAACCAATAGATCCAATGTACATGCAGTATCTATTTCGAATTCTGGTCAATATGCACTCGCTCATCAATATAATGGAAAAATATATAAATCAAATGATTACGGAGTTACTTGGACAGAAGCGCAACAATACTTTACTCCCAACAGTTTACGTACAATCGCCCTTTCTGGAAATGGTCAATATGCAGTTGCTGGTGAAATGTCTGGTAATATATCCACTCAAGATCGCAATACTTGTTGGTATTCTCTTGATTATGGTAATAACTGGACAAAAACGACATCCAATATAGTAAATATAGGTACTGTTGCCATTTCAAACACTGGTCAGTACGCGATCGCATCTGGAACCACTATTAATGGATCTAGTTATAAGGTATTTTATTCCCACGATTATGGTGTCACATGGTCCATTACAGAATCTGATATTAGTGGAACCGTTTCTTTCTTAGCACTAGCCATTTCAGGAAGTGGTCAATATGCCATTTCTGCTGTGTATGAACGTCAAATATATTACTCAAAAGATTACGGAGTAACATGGACTGCTTCCGATTCTATAGATTTAAATTATAATACAGGCTGGTATGATAAAGGTTGGCACTGGATGTCCATGTCCAATAGCGGTCAATATGCATTAGCATGTGTATACAATATAACACCGGATTCGAAATCCATAATATATTATTCCAATGATTATGGAGTCCATTGGACAGAATCCAATTCTATTCAAACGAAATGGGGTGTGACCTCCATATCAGGTAACGGTAAATACGCGATTGCATCCGATAATACTTCCACTGGAAATATATATTACTCGACTTATAACGATTTATATTTTAATTTTGAAAACGGAATAACGTACACCAATTTAGATTATACCGGTAACAATAGATTTTTTGCAGCTGTATCGGATGACGGTAAATATGTGACTACATGTAACCCTAGTAGTAGAACACTTTATTTATTAAAAAGTTCTGGTTCAAATTGGTCATCTAGTACTTTGTCCTCGCGATCATCAGTTCCCAATGTTTCCAGAGTAGCCATGTCTAGTACTGGACAATATATTATAGCGGCAAATGTTGATACTGCTTTTTGGGGATCTACTATATACTCTCAGGATTATGGAAAAACATGGAAAATGACTAACACCTATGACGGAACCTTTTGGTCACAAGGTCCATTACCCGTAATTGGCACTTATTGGGAAGGTTTAACTATGTCTGATAATGGGCAATATGTGATTGCTTGTAGTTATAGGCGTGATGATTATGTTTATAGTAGTAAAACATATATGGGTGCGTTATTTTTTTCGAATGATTATGGTGCCACTATGACGCAATTTGGTCAATTTAAATTTAATTATAATAATTACGACCTTACGATTGCAGCAAATCAAACAAATACTTTGACTTTTGAGACACAAAAGTTTTGGAGGTCAGTGTGTATATCAGGGGATGGTTCTCGTGCTATAGCAGTTGGTGGTAGTGGAATATGGTATCTAGATAGAGGTACTGTTTTTCAAGAAGACCAAATATGGCAACAGTCGACCTATGATGTTTCAAATGTAAGCCTAATTAGTTCTGGTATGTCTCGCACAGGTCAATATTGTATCGCCACTGCAGAACATGGATATATATATGTATCTACTAATTATGGTGTATCATGGGTATCGAAAGGTATAAATTCCTATTGGTATGGTTCCACTATTTCTAGTACTGGTCAATACATGTTGGCTTCTGAATATATCAATAGCACCAATCCTGGTAATATATATTTTTCGAATGACTATGGAACCAGTTTTTTCGCATTACCAAGAACAGATTATTGGTCTACTGTAACCATGTCGAAAAATAGTCTTTATGCGATCGCTGTAGGAAACAACAAAATAATATACACGTCCTCTATGATGCATTCTAGCGTAAAAGATTTGGTTGATGTATTGGAACCCTTGTATAAATATAAAACATGGACCTTAAAAACAACAACCACTCAATTGCAGCTTGCATCGATATCGATGTCGAATGATGGAAAATATATTATTACAGGTAGTACCGATGCTAATAACAATACATTATACATTTCAAGTGATTATGGCGATAATTTCACAACGAAAACAATAAACAGTCCAGGAGAAACCCCTATATATTGGAATTCGGTATCACTATCCCATAATGGAAATTATATTTTAGCAGCTGGTTTCAATATCTATTATTCCACTGATAATGGTGTGACGTTTAGTTTTAACGGTTTGACTACCAATTATGGTTATCAATCAGTATCCATATCCAGTGGTGGTAAATATGCGATTGCTTGTACACTATCGAACATATATTATTCAAGTAATTATGGTGTAACATGGACAGCTTCTACTATTAATAACGCAAGTTATACAATAGGCACAACTACGTATACTGCTCCTGTAACTAACTGGAAGAGTGTATCTATATCAAGTAGTGGAAAATATGGAGTAGCATGTGTACAAGGTGGGCTTTTATACTATTCAAGCAATTTTGGTGTTACATGGAACAAATCCACACGTTTAGTAGATGGTCCAACTATTAATTTTACCAGAGTTGATAATGGAGTGAATATTGACGGTGCATGGAGACAATGGTATTCAGTATCTATTTCAGGGAATGGTCAATATGCACTTGCGTGTGATTATAATTCTTCAATAATGTACAAATCATTGAACTATGGAGTAGATTGGGTATCCGTTAGTTCTGGAAAATATTATAATTCAGTATCATTATCAATAACAGGTCAGTATGCTATAGCATCTGCTAATAGTAATCAACTGTATTATTCAAACGATTACGGTGATACATGGACCGCACAAACGGATACCACCAATCGCATATGGAACTCTGTTGCTATTTCTGGCAACGGACAATACGCTGCTGCTTGCACCAATGATGGGAAAGTTTTTGTGTGCAAAGCGGTAAATTATTAATCAGTAGTCATATATTCACATAGATATGACTACTTAGTCAATACAAAATTTGGTCAGGATATCTTTCATATACCTTACATCGGATTTCAATTGGGTATTATCCGCTTTCAATCGTTGTATTTCTTTCACTAAAATGGGGATCATTTGCGACATATATAACGATTGATAATGTTTTCCGTCTTTTTCTCCTTCTACTAATTCTGGAAAACATTCTTGTACTTCATGTGCGATAAATCCTATGTTTGGTTTTTTACTAGAAGACATAGTATAGGTCACAGGATTCAGTTGATCTACAGAATACGAATCATCTAGTGGTACAATATCGGACTTTAATCGATAGTCTGATGTAGTAGTCACATTCACACATTGTATCGTTCCAGAAACATCTAAAATGTACTGTGGATTATTCAGTCCAATACCAACATACCCACCATTTTTCTGTAGTATTAATGCGTCATAATAGGAAGTCGTACTGGTTGCTCCACCACCGTTATCTTCCGTGCCTATTTCCAAACGTGCTGATTCAAGAGCTTCCCAGTTAGTGGATGCATCAACTGTACGATCTCTATATCGTATATAGGCGAAATCAGAATTGCCAGGATTAGACTGAAATATAATACTGGAAAAACCAGGCATATCACGATGCTCAATCAATAAAGAAGCTGTATTGGCATTTCCCTCTGTCCCAATCGATTCTGTGATACGCATAGCACCATTAATATTCGTCGAATAATACGATAATTTTAATATAAAACCTTTCGACCCTGAAGCATAATTCGCTACATACAAATTATTATATTGATCAAACACTATGTTACATGGTTGATTCAAGCCATAATTGTAGTTACCAATATAAGTACCAAAACTGTTATAATAATTCACTTGATTATTATTTTGAGAGGCTACGTAGATATAACCATATTTATCAAAATTCACATCATTTGGACCGTTTAAAGGACCAATGGAAGAAGTACTAATAAAATTTAAAGACGCATCACTACTGATATTAATGGTATTGGGAATATTATTACCTTGGTAAGATATCTTGTATTTGTCGACATTATTGTTACTGTAATTACATACGAATAAATTATTACTTGTATCAAAACGGAGATTGGTGGGATTGTTTAATCCCGTGATAAAATTTTGTATTATTACATTGCCAGTGGTGGAATTATACACACTCACAGAACTATATGTATCTGTGACAAACAAATTATTATATCGGTCAATCGTAATACCATTGCCCTTTGTGATGGAAAACCAATTTCGATTCAAACCAGTAAAATTGACCGCGTTCCCGTTTACATCATATTTTAATACTACCGGATAAAGAGTAGCAGACTGTGTACCACCTTGACAAGCGACATAAAAATTATTACTCGTATCGAAGGTAATATTGTACGGTTTCAATAATTTTCCTTGAGTAGAATCTGCGGTATTGGATACAATGGGTGTAGTGGTTACTGTTCCGTTTGAATTCAATATGTGTTTATAAACATAACTAGGGGGCGAGGAATTCGCAAAAGGACAAACGACATATAAAATTCCTTGGTTGAATGCCAATCCTCTTGCATTTATAGATAAATCGTATTCCACTACTTTGGAATAAGACGGATAAACGGGATATGGTGAAACCGGTGGATTATTGATATTAAATAACGACATAGGATAATAATATATCTAAATATAATAAAAAACGCTATTTATACAAATCAAAATTCGATACCCATTTAAAAAGATAATGTATATACAATGAATAAAACATGTCCACGATTCAATACATCCGAAACTTTCAACAAAAAGGATGGTCTTTTTTATCCACCTTACATGAGACAATTGTAACAGACATGTTCCGCCTCGCCAAAACACAATACTATGAAGCGACCCCTATCTTGACAGACCATGAATTTGACGTTTTGCAATCATACATAGAAACGAATTATCCAGAATCCATGGTACTGGAAGAAATAGGAGCACCATTCGCATACAACGAAATGAAAGTACCATTACCAGTATACATGCCGTCCATGAATAAAATCAAAGCAAGTTCGGATGTATTAACCAAATGGACCAGTCATTTCAAAGGGCCCTATGTAATATCTTGTAAATTAGACGGAGTAAGTGGCTTATATTATACGATGGATAAAACCCGAAAATTATATACTCGAGGAGATGGCACGGTTGGTCAAGATATTTCGAAATTACTCGATTACATACAGATTATCCATTTGGACCATGTGATTATCCGCGGAGAATTCATTGTATCCAAAACTGTATTTGACGCAAAGTATCAATCCACTTGTTCCAATATACGAAATATGGTTGCAGGAGTAATGAACACCAAACATATCGATAGTACAACGCGACAGAAATTGGCTGATATCGAATTCATAGCCTATGAAGTAATACAACCGATTTTAACACCGAGTGAACAGTTGCGCTTTTTGCAAAAACACGGTTTTAAAACAGTGGATTACAAAACATCGACAACGATCACGACACCGTATTTATCGCAAACCTTGATAGAATGGCGCAAGGATTACCGATTCGAAATAGATGGTCTTATTATATCCAGTGACCATCTATATAACCGCACCCAAAAAAATCCGGCTCACTCGATTGCTTTTAAAATGGTGATGTCCTACCAAGAAGCAGAAACACAAGTCGTGGATGTGATTTGGACGGCTAGTAAAGATGGGTATTTAAAACCTCGTGTCAGAGTGGTCCCTGTGGAAATAGGGGGAGTGACAATAGAATATGCGACTGGATTTAACGGCAAATTTATACAAGAGAATAAAATAGGAATAGGGGCTGTCATACAAATCATCAGAAGTGGCGATGTAATTCCGTATATAAACAAAATAATCATCCCCGCTACGTATCCCAAAATGCCGGAAATTGAATACAGTTGGACGGAAAGCAAAGTGGATATCATACTAGTAGACAAAGAAAATGATCCAGTCGTATTAGAAAAACGAATCACTGTATTTTTTCAGGCATTACAAGTAGAAGGATTATCTGGAGGATATGTAAAGCGATTGATCGAACATGGGTTTAACAATATCCCCAAAATATTGAAAATGACCCAAACTGATTTTTTAACCATCAAGGGGTTCCAAGAAAGGTTGTCTGAAAAAATATATAACGCTATTCAAACCATGTTGCAAACCAAATCCATCGCTGCGATATTAGCTGCAGCAAATACATTTGGTCGAGGTATGGGGGAAGCGAAAATAAACTTGATTTTTGATAAATATCCGGAAATCCTCTTTTCTCAAAACACCAAAGAAAAGAAACTAGAAATGCTACAAGCAATAAAAGGTATAGGTGCAGAAAGTGCTAGTTTGTTTGTAGAAAATATATCAAATAGCATGGCGTTTTTACAAGAATGCGGAATTCCGATCAGTGAATCACTCCCAAACCAACCCGAACAAGATACTACTCATGCTCTCCATAAAAAAACGATTGTATTATCTGGATTTCGAGACAAAACCTTGACGGACTATTTAGAGCAGCACTACGGTACTGTATGCGGTTCGACCGTCAATAAGAACACATTTGTATTAGTAGTCAAATCAAAAGAGGATACGTCCACCAGTAAAATACAACAAGCACAACGATTCGCAGTTCCTATGATAACAATAGACGAATTCAAACGCGTGTACCTGGACTAAAAGAATATTATAAAAATATATAAATATATATTTCTATTATCAGTAGTAAACTTATCCATCGTCATAAAATGTCTCAAAATACCGAAATAAAATCCTTAGATGATTTATCCATGTATGAGGAATATTTTTATTTAACGGAGAAACACAAACTAGAACAAGGCGAACGTACGATTGTACTGTTAAATTGCGGAGTATTTTATGAAATGTACGGCTATGATTTGAACGGGACTATATCTGGAAGTGATATTTCCGAAATATGTAATATATGTGACTTAGCTTGTACAGAAAAAACCAAAATTAAATACAAAAACAAGACATTATTTCAAGCCGGATTCCGGGATTTTGTAACCGATAAATATGTAAATATCATAATTGAAGCCGGATATACAGCGGTTCTGTACAGCCAGTCTGATGAAATTAATATAAAAACCAAGAAATTAATCCGCAAATTAGAAGCCATTTATTCAGCAGGAACTTATATATCAACGGAGTCTAGTGAAACAAAATTAAATAATCATATCATGACTTTATGGATCGAAAATGGGGTATTTCGTCAAAAATCCGGGAATAAAAAGAATTGCATAGCGTATGGATTTTCGTTGTTGAATGTATTCAATGGTAAAACGTATATGTTTGAGCAAATGACTCAAGACGAAAAGATCCAAAGTACTACATTTGATGATCTTGAAAAGAATATCTCGATTTTCCGTCCGAACGAAATAGTCTTTATTAGTAATCTACCTAATACCACAATGAAGACAATCGAACAATACACCGGAATCGGTCACGGTGATCCGACAATACATTATTGTGATTTCGAAAAAGAAGACGTGAAAAATTGCATGAAACAAACTTATATAAGACATATACTAACACAACAGTTCGGCGACAGTAGCTGGGAATCATGTGAAGAATTTCACTTATACCCTTATGCAGTACAGTCTTTCTGTTACTTGTTGCACTTTATAAAATGTCGAAATGCAAACTTGATTAAACATATCCAATCACCCATTTTTCAAAATAAATCAAGTACCATGGTATTAGCGAATCATACACTACGACAGCTGAATATACTACTCGATCAATCTGAAAACAAAACGAAATATGGGCATTTAAGTTCAGTCGGGTCGTTTTTGAATAAATGTGTCACCATTATGGGTAAACGTAAAATGCAGTATATTTTGACGCATCCTACGTTCGATGAGGTTTGGTTGACAAAAGAGTACGAAGCCATGAATACGATGTTACAACCGAACCAACAATGTATGGTGGAACCTCTTCGAAAACAAATCGGAAAAATTAAAGATTTGGAAAAGTTAGGGAAACTATTACTGAATCGTAAAATAACCCCCGATATTATATATCAGTTGTATGAAAGTATAACCATAAGTCAACAAGTGCAAATATGCTTTTCAGAACTTCCATCTATACAGAAATATTTAATGGATGGTACGAATGTATCGGTTGATGCCATAGAAACCCAATATAAAAAAATCATTCACTTTCTCGACTCCAAATTACTGATAAACGTATGTAAAACATCCACTCAAAAGACAACTTTTGATGAGAATATTATACAACCAGGTGTCTCAAAATATCTAGATGATACCTTAGATCAATTAAAAAAACGAGAAGAGCAGATAAAAACCATTGAAACGTTCTTCAATCAATTGTACAATGAATTATCGAGTTTAAAAAAGAATAGCGATATTGTGAAACTGAATCAAACGGAAAAAAGTAGTATGACATTACAAATTACTAAAACCCGATCCGATTTATTGAAAAGAGGATGCAAATTGACACATATAAGTCTGGAAAATGATGTACAATTCGATTGGTCTGATGTCGTATTTTCGTCCACTAATAAAACCAACAACGAAATCAGTTTTCCGTTATTGAATACCATATGCAAAGATATCTACAAAATAAAAAATGAGATGAATACTATTATCCATGATGTATTTTTGGGGATATTAACCGAACTGGAAGAAACCTACTATTCGTCTATTGAAACCATTTCCGCGTATATATCCAATTTGGATGTACTTTTATCCAAATGTTATATTGCGTATACATACAAATATAATTGCCCTACTATTTCTCAAGACGAAACTATAAAAGAATCGTTTATTGAAGCGACTGATATGAGACATATTCTGATAGAACATCTTCAACAAGACGAGGTATATGTTACGAATGATGTAACATTAGGTACGAAAGATGTAAAAGGAATATTATTGTATGGGACGAATGCAGTAGGGAAAACGAGTTATATCAAGGCAATCGGAATTTGTACTATTATGGCTCAAGCTGGCATGTTCGTCCCTTGCAAAACGTTTCATTATAAACCTTTTACCGCTATATATTCCCGGATTCTCGGAAATGATAATTTATTCAAAGGATTGTCTACTTATGCGGTGGAAATATCGGAATTACGTACCATTTTGACAAGAGCAGACGATAGAAGTTTAGTATTAGGTGACGAGTTGTGTTCCGGTACAGAAGTGGTATCCGCTCTAAGTATCGTAATGGCTAGTTTGATGGCTTTATACAAGAAGCGAACATCGTTTATATTGGCATCGCATTTTCATGAGTTGGTAGAGTACGATGAAATGAAACAATTAGATACAGTGAAACTCAAACATATGGAAGTATGGTACGATCAAGATACCGACAGTTTGGTATATGATCGGAAATTAAAAGATGGATCCGGACAGCGCACATATGGTCTTGAAGTATGCAAGTCGTTGTACTTACCGGAGTCAGTGCTCACTCAAGCCTATGAAATCCGTAAAAAGTATCATCCTGAATTTCAAGGCGTTTTGTCTCATAAAGTAACACAGTATAATACAAAAAAAGTGAAAGATGCATGTGAATTATGCGGGAGTAACGATCAGCTAGAAATTCATCACCTACAAGAACAACATAAAGCAGACAAACAGGGATTTATTGATGGTCATTTCCATAAAAATCATCCAGGTAATTTATTGACGTTATGTGAAAAATGCCATGATAGTTTTCATCATCCAGGATCCAATAGCCCGTTAAGTCCATTGAGCAATACTAGTAATGAAAATACGGCGCGAAGTAGTGTACGAAAAATAGTGAAACGAAAAACTACGAATGGATATGTAATACAAGAAGTGTGAAAAGAATATTAGACAGTATTGGCCATTACGGGTTCTTGATCTCCTGATTCCAAATCAGAATCAGAGTTAGAGTTAGAGTCGGAATCGTGTTCATCATGGATCTGAACAAAATTTCCAGTAGATAAATAATAATAATACAAACCGCCGAAAACAAAGACAATCGACAAAGTGGCTAAAAAGCAAATAGCATATAGTTCCATTCTATATACTATCATTACGATAATCATAATCTAGATAGAACCATATAATCAGTATAGTCCATACGCCAATCTTTGTATGGAAAGGATCCAGGTTGGTGATACAGAAGAGTTCCTTGAGTTTTATGATAAGGGATGGTTTTCGTATGGCCACTATCTGTAATGATATCAATGGTATCTTGTTTGAAATCGTACATTTCCTTTAGTTGTTCTTCCGTGGGGTGATATCTCACTTTTGTATTGTTGTAAGCATCGATTTTATATTTTTCTTCCAATGATTGTTTATGTTTGTCGTCTGCTATGAAATATTCGTGTTTAGGAGTACCGTATAGAGTGGATCCTAAAACGATCGCTATTAAAAAAAAAATCAGTGGATAATGAATATGTTCCATTTAGAGTATTATGAGATTTAGTTTGAAAAATTGATATAAAACAAAGTAACCATATAGTATAAATAGAATAAACGGCCAACATGATTATTCCAGTGAAATGTGTATCGTGCGGTATGGTGCTAGCAGATAAATATAGATATTATCTGAGCGAAGTAAGAAAAGCAAAATTGGCAAAAGGATTACAAGTAGATAGAGTCATTTACTTTACAAACGATATGGCTAAAAAAGATATTCGAACACCGGAGGCGGATGTTTTAGATGGTTTAGGATTAACGAATGTCTGTTGTAGAAGAATTATGTTAACCCATGTGGACATTGAATAATATATCTATATAGATTTATATAGAATGAGTTGTGGTTGCAACAAAATGACTGGGGGAAGAAAAACAAAACGAGTATCAAGGAAAAAATCAAAAAAGCAATATAGAAAGAAATCGAAACGCGTGAGAAGAAAAAGTATGAAACATAGAATGATGAAAGGTGGCAGTGGATTGGTAGATACTACAACGAATGGTTTGCATCAAGTTACATCCAAGTTATTATCGAGTCCATATACACCATCGGATGCAAATATACAACCAGCCGCAATACCATATAGAGATAGTTACAATCCTTATTTTGTTTAATTGTTTACAATATGCATATAATATAATATGATAATCTAAAAATATTCTATTATATCGTGCTATGATTTTTTTTGATGTACTGAACGAAATATCATTTTGTATTGGATCTTGATTTTGATGTTGATTTTGATCTTGATGTTGATTTTGATCTTGATGTTGATTTTGATCTTGATGTTGATCTTGATGTTGATTTTGATCTTGATCTTGATCTTGATCTTCTATTACTTAACGCACGTTTGTACGTTTTGGAAACTAATTTTTTGGGAGGTTTATTATTGGATATATAGTTGGTAAACATGTTTAAAGAAATTTCGGGAGGAATATTCTTTTGGGACATGAGATCCAGGATCTTATCAACCGACGCTGGAAACATCGTATAAAATAAGTATAAATCTAAATTAAATACAATCGTAGAACTATCTCTACTAAATACGATATTGTCCACATCTGAATTAGTAAGTTGGTAGAAATCGTCACCGTATTTACGTTTTCCTATATGCATCGAATGTAAAGATGCTGCTGTTTTTAAATCCCACATCTCCAAATAAGAGTTTATTTTATGGTTTTCTTGTTTGTTCACATAAAATACAAACTTGGAAAAATCAGGACTCACATTGAAATACTGTTTATTGATTTTTACGAATTCGGTTTCTTGAAACAGAGTCAATGATTCCTTTTTATCATAATCCCATAGTTGTATATCTTGATCCATATTCATCAATAATATATTGTTCGATTTGGAACAGAAGTGTGCGTAGCATCCGTCCAAAATCAAAATGGGTTCCAGTTTTTTAAAATCCCATACATATATAGTGTTTACCGAAAAGGACAATAATAAGTTTCCTTTTTCGTTGAATTCTACATGGCGTAACTTTTCTGGTCGATATACGATAGTATTGGGGGTCCATGTCTGGATATTATCCTTAGTTGATTCATTCCACACGCAAATATGCCCATTTGCGGGTACGCCACCACATGATACAAAGGTTGTAAAATCATGTTTAAAACATATAGACGACACATGTTCTAAAGTATATTTACAATCCAAATAAACAATATTTCCTTCCGATAACGAATTTATCACACCAATAGAGCCATAACTAAATCCTATCATGAGAACATCTTTGTGTTTACCAAACGACAAAGAAGTAATTTTTTTATAGTTATCATCGACTGAATTTTTTGATTTTATTTTTATAGTTTTTAGGACTTGTTTATTGGTCCAAGACCAGATGTGAATAAAAATGGGTAGTAAATCAGGATAAGGATCATCATTGTCATCCGTACGTTCATAATTTTGTTCCGTTGCTACCACGATGTATTTTCCACAGGGACTGAATTGCATGGCAGATGGCTTTGATTTATATTTTTTCATATATACAGGTTTCATGGATGAATGGAATGGACCAAAATGAAATGTTGATAAAGACATTTATTTTTAGATGGTATATTTATACTATAAGTGGATATAATAGTTTTATGATCGTTCAGGTAACAACGATACATGGAGAAACTCAGCAGGAGGTGGTTTCATTTTGTATAATTGAATCAACAAATAACCCAATAAACAAGTAATCACCACAATACCCACTACTAAAATCGTAATACTAATAATTTCCATAGTTTGATAAGATTTCTAAATAATAAATACAGATAGTATGTATTTTAATATCATGATCAATTTTATATATTTTGGAAAAAATTAATTTATACAATCATTATAAAATGAGCATGAATCATTATCGAATACTAGATCAATTATCGAATGCGTTAGATAGATGTGGTGATCAAAAATGCGGAAATATTATAACAACAGAACAAATGAAAAACGAAGACAAAAAATGGTATGAACAGGTTCTCGTTAAATGTCCAAAAGCTATACCAAAATCAAAAGAAGAAGATAAACAAATATCAGAAAATTATGATAAGTGTTTCAACAATCTTAAGAATAATTCAGATTATGCTAAAATAAAAACACGAAGAAAACAATGTGAAGATATACACTGTGATAAATATCAAAATGAACTCAAACAATTTTTTAAAAAATCCAAAAAGATAGGCGGTGGAAACGTATTTACATTGGATGGTAAATTAATAAAAAACGATGAATTATTTAAAGGAAAAAAATTCTTTCAGAAAATGACAAAGCATGAAAATGAAAAACAAATATGTAAGTTGTTAATGCAAAATCCGCATAAAAATATAGTCACAATATACGAAGTTGGTGATGATTATATCAAAATGGAGTTGTTAAACACTGCTTTAGAAGGTATACAAGAAAGTGTAATAAAAGAAAAAATGAGAAATGTTAAAAATCATTTACAAAGTTTAGGAATTATGTATATAGATTGGAAATTAGACAACATTGGTATAAGCGAAGATGGCGAATTAAAATTATTTGATTTTGATGCTTCTGGTATAATTGAGCCTATGAAATGGGAAACCCAACCACAAGTTGATTATTATTCATACAGAAATGCGATCAAAAAAGGTATGAAGACACCAATCGGCATTGATAATTATGTTTTCGAAAACACGAATTTTTTTATTATTCAATTTAAATTAGACAACAATCAAACTATAGGTGAACCATTTCAACGGAAATTTAGAAAAACTCCTTATCCAACGAAGAGGAATCCAAAAAAATCCGTCTATTCTAAAAAGAAAACAAGAAAGCAAGAAAACAAAAAAAGAATAGCAACACCATAATCAAAATATAATATGTTAATATAGAATGCTAGATTCCTTTCGTAATTTATGTACCCCTGCTTATGTTTATTTAGTGATATCGTTGATATCTATGTTCGTGTTAATGTTTCAAAATATGGGAAGTAATAATGTATTTTGTGCTGGTTATTATAGTTGCAATGTAACCAATACCGCTTTAGTATTTGTGATTCAATTTATTTACATATTATTTTGGACATGGATTTTGAACAAGTTATGTGACAACGGTGCATCTATTGTTTCCTGGGTCTTGGTTATTTTGCCTATCGTGATTATGTTCGCTATGATTATATTGTTCCTGTTATTTTCAACGCCAGTTCCAACAGCTACGTACCGTTTAATTTAATCGTGTATAATATTATTTTATGGTAATAATATAATATGAACGTATGCGGTAGCAAAAAAAAGAAGAAGAATGGATGGATTTCTTTGTCAGTGTACGGAACACCGTATGAAGTAGGGTTTGCACATGGTTATTTGTTATATCCAGAATTGAAAATAGTGCAAGAAATATTCGAATATTTGGTAAAATCCAGTTTCCAAATAACACTGGACAAATACATCCAAGAATGTTCAAAAATCATGAAACCTATCTTGCAGGAATATATCTTCCAATAAATGGACCCGATTGAAATGAAAATCATAGAGTTTTTCAAAAAGACTAAAAAAGTAAAAAATTGATAAAAGAAAATATTATAAAAACCTAGTTATAAAGAATAGTTGTATAATATATAAAATGAGTCCGAATATTATTAAGAAGTACGAAGATAGCGAATCGACTGGATTCAATCCCAAATTGTATTTCACTTTAAACAACATAGATGTATCTATTGCCAATGCACTGAGAAGGACTATATTATCAGATATACCGGTTGTGTGTATTCGTACAGAAACCAGCGAAATCAATAAATGTAAAATAGAGAGTAATACTACCAGATTCCATAATGAAATAATTAAACAAAGACTAAGTTGTATTCCCATCCACATCAACGATCCAGAGTTTATTAAAAGCCATATATTAGAATTAGATGCAACAAACGACTCTGATACAATTCACCATGTTACCAGTGAGCATTTCAAAATAAAAAACATTCAAAATGAAAAATACTTAGACAAAGAAGAAGTTCAAAAAATATTTCCGCCGAATGAAAAAACAAAAATGTACATTGATTTAGTAAGACTGCGTCCTGCCATTGGACAAACTATTCCAGGAGAACAACTAAAATTATCGGCCGAATTTTCAGTGTCTACTGCAAAAGAAAACGGAATGTTCAATGTTGTATGTGTTTGTACGTATTTCAATACAGTAGACGAAACCAAATCCAACGAAATGTGGTCTATTCAACAAAAAAAATTAGAATCTGAGAAGAAAACAGACCAAGAAATCCAGTTTGAAAAAAAGAATTTCTATTCGTTGCAGACATACCGTCATTTCCATACCAATGAATATGGCGAGCCGAATTCATTTGATTTTATCATACAATCCATCGGAATATATGAAAATACCGCTATTGTACATAAAGCTTGTGTAATACTCATGAACAAATTTTCCGATTTGATGAAGAATATCGAGGCAGATATTGTGATGATCTATGAAAGTACGAAAATCAAAGAACATAAACATACTGTCGTTGAAACCACTATTCCGAATTGTTATGATATAGTACTCGAACATGAAGATTACACGGTAGGGTGTGTAGTAGAACGAATCTTGTACGATTTATATTATACGGGAAATACCGAAAAAATAATGACCTTTGTAGGGTTCAAAAAGTACCATCCGCACGATACTTTCAGCATTATTCGACTTGCCTATAAAGAACCGCCTCAAAAATTATTGATTAAATCCAATTTAATAGAAGCTTGTAAACAGGCGTTTGAAATATTCAATAAAATAAAATCGATGTTCAAATGATAAACCCACTTTGGAATTTCTTTAAGTACTTTTTCAAATAATATAAAAAATTGAACTAAAAATATTTTTATTGTACATGATATAATAAATATATTTCGATAGAATGGATAAGAAATTAAACAAACGTGTAGAAACCTATTTATCGTCTTTTAAAAGTCATATAAAAGATTTGATATTAAAACAAGATTTAGAAAAGAGTATCGCCACGAATTTAATAGAATCCGTGTATAATTATGAACGTCTTGAATTCACCAAAGAAGATGTGTCCAAGAGGAAACGAATCAAAAATTCCATACCTGGACTTAATCGTTGTAATGCAAAACGTGCAAATTGCGAACAATGTACTCGTAAACAGAAAGAAGGATATACCTTTTGTGGAACACATGTAAAAGGAACCCCCAACGGAGTGATTACCTCCAATGAAGGATTCGACGAAAAAATAATCAAATGGGAAGTATATGCCGAAGATATAAACGGGATTGTGTATTATATTGATAAATGTAATAATATATACAAGACAGAAGACATCTTGAACAATAAACAAAACCCAGAAATCATTGCGAAATGCGAAAAATTAGACAACGGAAAATATACCATTAAAACAATTTCCTTACTATGACCTCTTGATTCACCATTTTACGATTTTCATATACAAATTCATTTAACATATTTACTTGATCTGGTTGTAATTGGGGATGTGTAGATAAAATCTCCACTAGTTTCTTTTGTGTCAAAGACTCTCGTTTAGAGTATTTTTTATACTGAATTTGACCGTCTTTCATTTCAAAATTATCAATATTATTCATCTTCATTAAGGATATCATCTTTTTGTTTTGTTCCTTTTTTTCATCCCTTAATGTTTTAAGAACTTTATTCACTTGTTTGATTTGATTATCTACATGAACCCAAGCTTTTACCGTTTGAATCAGATTTTCTTTATTGATTTCCGTTTCCATGCTATTTTCCTTTATATAAAATATTATTTTTATATTGCGTAAAACTAATATTTTATCATACTATATAAATGATATTTACAAATTCAAGATCTATTGAGTATCCTAAAGGTAGAGAATTAACATTATTAAATACACGTTTTATGAATAGACCAACACAGCGCCAGCCTGTAACTATCGTTAGACCCAAAACACATTTAGATAATAATAGAAACCCACCTAAGAAAGAAGGGAAGAAAATTAAATGGGGAGAACCATTTTGGAATTTGTTTCACGTTCTGTCGGAAAAAATCATAGAAGACAGTGAATTTTTATTCAAAAAGTCACAGTTCTTGAATATCGTAGTGATTATTTGCCGTAATTTGCCTTGTCCCGATTGTGCATTTCATGCTACCAATTATTTAAGCAATATCGATTTGAATAAAATCACTACCAAAGCGCAACTGAAGCAATTATTTTACGATTTTCACAATGAAGTCAATGCGAGAAAAGGGATTGAGATATATCCCAGAGATCAATTAGAATCCAAGTACTCGAAAGGTATAACCGTCAATATCGTGAAGGAATTTATGAAGCATTTTGAAAATAAACATAAAAGTATATACATGATGTCGAATGATTTTAATCGTGCAGGAATAGCAGTAGAACTGAAACAATGGTTCAATAATAACATGGGATTTTTCATGTCATAACATAGAGGTTATTTTGTAATGGTAACACATTTGAATTTTTGTTTGGATGGTCTCGTGCATCGTTCGCGGTTACTTCCAATATTAAAATATTGCAACCCAGGCATTTTGGTTTCTTCAATGAAATAAGCCCAAGCTATACCGCAACCAGTCGCAATAATAAATGTAATAATGCAATTAACAATGGGGAAACAGTTATGGGAATAGTTCCACCAAATATCGGCTAAAATCAAAAGGGGGAATAATACTAAAGTGGGTACATTATAAATGGCCAAATCATGTTTTGCGATGGGATATACGAGGTAAAATAACGTATACGATAAAATAACCAAACTCGCTGGTGTTTTGGTGGAATAAATATTATTGACGGAAAAGGAATTGCATAAGAGTGATTTATTGCTTTCGTCGCTATTTTCACCGAGTGCACCATTAATCATAAAGGTAACAAAACACGCAAAACATAATCCGACTAAGTATACAAACCCTTTTAATTCACTGTTTAAAATAGACCCTAGTGTAAAAAAACACACTAAAATAAAAGGAGAAAGACGAAAAAATAAGTAAAATATAGAAGCTAAATTCATTTCCATGGTAGCAAACTTTATATATGATCAGATATTTTTACATATGTAAAGTATATAAATAGTACATGACATATATAATAGAATAAAAAATGGGTGTACCTAGTTATTTTTCCTATATCATAAAAACACATGCTTCCATCTTACGGAAATATGAGACTATTATGAAGAACAATATTCGTTTTCATCGTTTTTATATGGACTGTAATTCTATATTGTATGATATGTATAATAGTATGATAACCAAAGAGTCTTTCGCGTCCACTTTTGAAACGGAATTATTAGAAAAAACATCGGACAAAATAGAGCAATATATTCAACAAATAAATCCAACCGATACAATATATATAGCATTTGATGGGGTAGCTCCTTTTGCCAAAATGCAACAACAGAAAACGCGCCGTTATCGTTCTTGGTTTGAGTCGTCTCTTACGAAAACCCCTGAATTAGAAATTTCTAGTTCTATGTTTACTCCTGGTACAGAGTTTATGAGAAAACTATCGGTGCATATAAAAAAAAAGTTTCAGGGAAAAGAAGCGAAAGAAAAATTCAAAGTGAATGAAATTATCATTGCAACACCGGAACAAGCTGGAGAGGGAGAGCATAAATTATACGAGCATTTACGAAAACATCCGGTAGATGAAACGAAAACGATTGCGATTTACGGATTGGATGCCGATTTAATTATGTTGTCTTTATTTCATTTGGATTACTGTTCTAATACGTATATTGTACGCGAAGCACCGTCATTCATTCATGCTATGATAGAAGAGCCGTGTATGAATCCCCATGAATTATTATTTTTAGATGTGCAAAAGCTAGGTAATTGTATTTCCAGTGAAATGAACTGCAGTTATCCGAGTAGTCATCGCATGTACGATTATGTATTTTTATGCTTTTTACTAGGGAACGATTTTTTACCACATTTTCCAGCATTGAATATAAGAACCAATGGAATACAACGACTTTTGGATGTATATAGAAGTACTATTGGAAATACGCAAAATCGATATTTGGTTTCTACTACACGACCCTTTAAAATTCAATGGAGAGAAGTTACCCGATTGTTTCAAGAACTTGCTAAGCATGAACATACATTCATAAAGCAAGAATACAGCCATCGTAAACGGTGGGATGATAAAACAGTTATGCATTATCCGAGTAAAACGTTGGAAGAAAAGAAAGAATTGATCAATCAAACTCCTGTATTATATAGAACGAAAGAAAAATTTATCAATCCCTACGAAGACAATTGGGAAGTACGTTATTATCATAGTTTAATTCATAATGCTTCTATTAAGGATGTTTGTATCAACTATTTGGAAGGTTTAGAATGGGTTTTTGAATATTACACCAATCAATGTATGGATTGGAGATGGAGTTATTCCTATCATTATCCTCCTTTGTTGAAAGATTTAGTCGTTTATGTACCCTACGGGAAAATGACCTTTTTCGAAAAAACGAACAACAAACCACTTAGACCTTTGACGCAACTCGCCTTTGTTTTACCGCCAAATTTACATGCCAAATTACTACCCTATCATGTCCATGAAATACTTCAAGATCAATACAAACACTGTTTCCCGCACTACGAAGAGAATACTATACCGAAACTTTTATTCGATTGGTCCTTTTGCAGATATTTTTGGGAAGCTCATGTTCAGTTTCCGGAAATCACTCGTGAAGAGATTGAAAAATGGGAGAATACGTTTTGAAACGTTGTGATGTCGATATAATATCTACTTATACTTATATAGTATATTCATAACATGACAAACTCCTTTCAAACGTTTATATTCATTATGGTGTTCTACATTCTTTTATCGTATGTACTATTTCCGTTTTTATTCTATCAGTTCATGGGTAAAACCTTATTGTCGGCTGGAAATGGATTCGCTTTAGGTAGTTTCATTTCAATCGTCATGTGGTATATGGTTGGATCTAAAATGATATGAGCGGTAAATTGTTCGTAATAAAATCTATAATACAATGTAATGATTGAGTACATTTTATTATTCCTATTTCTATTATATATTTTGTTACTAGTCTATCTCCACTACAATTCGCCTTTCTGGTTTTATCAACCCGTGTATCATACCTTTACCATATACCCGAAGACATTTGGATATTGGTCTACTCCTTATATCATAAAAAATATCCAGAAAATCAAGCCTAATTTGTTTTGTGACTTTGTACATATTCAAACCGCATTTTATTCTGATATCGATGCACTTCAAAAGCAACAAATGCTTGACTTACTGCAGTCTCATTGTTTAGATACAGAAGAGTTCCTGTACGATATAACTATCCATGTATTGGATACCCATTTAAATGGACAGAAATTCCCCACTATAGTATCATTCTATTTTCCAGAAACAGTCGAAGAGCATCGAAATCCCAAAAAGCATTTTTTGTTGAAGCCGAAATTGGAAAAAACCCCTATTGCATGTTTTACCACCAATCAACAATACATTTGGTTTCCCCAATTTAAAAACGATATCACCAAGAAACCGTTACAATTTCCCATTTATAAATGGGACTATATATGTGTTCATAGAGACTACAAAGAAAAACATATAAGTCGTAATATGATTCAAACTCATTTATACAATCAATACAAACTTTCGCCAATAGAAGCTTGTATTTTCAAAAAAGATGTGGTTCTTTGTAAAGATATTGTACCACTAGTATTGTATGATACATACACGTTTTTCATTCAAAAAACGCCCATTAGTAAGCTCCCTATAGGATATAAAATCAAACGCATAGAAGCCCGAACTATCAATGCATGGGTAGAATTGTATACACAAATACCTTATTATCATTGGGATGTTTGTTTACTTCCATCTTTGAGCAATACTTTACAATGTATAGAAAAAGAAACTCATTATGTAATCCTGCTCATAAAAGTAGTCGATGGTCAAGAAACGGTAAAAGGGGGGTATATTTTCAAAGATCAATATACAGTATGGGATAATACCAATATGTCTCAAACTAATTCGAAAAGAACAATCCAATGTGTTTCTAGTATTTGTTTGGATGTTTCTGCGACATTATATTTTTTCCGAGGTTTTTTACATTCTATAAAAGAATTATATTATCAAAAAAAAGACTATGGTGTGCTAACAATAGAACAAAATAGTCACAACGATATTATATTAGAGCGATGGAAAGAAAAATATTCCATGCATATGAAAACACCAACCGCTTATTATTTATATAACATGGTGTATCCAAAAGGCCCGGTACCAGGACGATCTTTTTTCACGTTTGATTAATAACTAGCTCCATTTAGCGAATGTACTTTCCAGTTTTAGTAAACGAATCGACTACGTAAATCATAAACCCACCTAATAACAAGTATAAGAAAAATTCTTCCATAATATTATCCGTTTTTTCAAACTGTTGTTGTTCCAGAAGGTGAATCATGTAATTAATTTTTTCCATGAATGCTGGAGATTGGTAGTCGGATGGATTGTGTCTACTAGATGCACTCATTTTAGAATAATACGGAATAGAACCATAACTTTGATCATAGGAACTTCCCGATAAACGAGGATCGTTGGCTAAGTAATTATTTTTTAAAGGAGGGTGATTGGGAGTATCGTGTTTTTCTGGGAAACGCAAGACTTCTAAAGGTTGAAGTTCGGGACGCGGTACTGGATTGAAATTGGCCAAATTACTTCCATCGTTTTCAACCGTCAACGATTGGATTTGATTGATCATACTATCTACTTTTGAAATACGTTCTTGATTTTGGGATTGTTGTTGTGAGAATTGTGTGGAAAACCCTTCTTGAGAAACCCCTTTTGCAACGGTCTCTTCTGGATCGTCTTCTTCTGAGAAAGAAACCTTCTTTTGTGTTTTTCGATGAGGAGTTAAATGAGCCATTAATGGTTTCTTTTTACCAGATAATTCTATATTGGAGGAAGCCCATGGAGAAGCACTTGCCAATAAATTACAAGAGTTCATTATTTATAACATCATTAGAAAAAGAATTGCAAGTTATGGCTAAATTAAATATAGTACTTAATAGTATACAAAATGAAAGATGAAGATTTTTTTGAACTTGTTATTCAATTAATTCCTATTGTGTGTATTATTTCATATGTATTATTTCCGTTCGAGTTTACCCTCATAAGTTATTCTGTTTTAGGAAAACTATTGGCGGTTACTATCATTCTGTTGTATTCATTCAAACATATTATGTATGGTGTCTTTACATTATTGCTTATGATTTGGTATTATCAATTCGATATTGATGTATACTTAAAAGAAGGCTTCGATAAACGGGAATATTTACCCGCTCCTGCTAAGAAGAAAGGAAGTAGTCATTTCCAAGATAGTTTAGAGTATGATGGTATGGCTTACAAAGACGCATATCCGGATCAATTAGAACCTGTACAGAAAGAAGGAGAAGCGTTTTTCCGAAAAAAGTATTGTCGTAAAAATAAACTCTTGTACAAAGATATGGAAGTGAACGATGAATACGCGCCGCATGTATATCCTGAAATGAAGTTTAGAGATACCCCCTGTAATCCTTGTGATGTGACTTGTGGGATAGAACTCCAAAAAATGAAAACAGAATCCGAACTTCTTTCCAAGACGGCGCGTGGTAATCTTCAGGAGCAAAGTATAGTAGTATTTCATTCAGGTGAACCATATATTGGAACGAAAAAAGAACAAGCGAGTTTTATCTGAAACAAATATCTTCCTATAAAGTAAACATATCCACCAAATGGATAAACAAGTACAAGATTTCTTGGGTAGAACATATGACAATATAAAATGGCTGAACGACAGTAAAATATTTGCTGGCATTATTATGCTATTGCTCAACGTTTCTTCCAAATTTACCTCCTTGCCTGTAAGTAAAGTAATGGAATCCTATTTAAAACATACCTTTAGTAGTTATTTATTAGTATTTGCTATTTCCTGGATGGGAACGCGAGATATTTTTGTTGCTTTGTTTATGACAGTATTGTTTGCCATTGTCATGGGTATGTTACTAAACGAACAAAGTCCTTTCTGTTGTTTATCCGAGGGATTTACCACAGAACATATTGCGTTATTAGAAAGCGACGCACATCCAGACGAATTAAGTAAAACGGAAATTCAATCTGCTATAAAAACCCTGGAAAAGGCATTACGACTGATGAAGACAACTGACGAACATACCAAACAAAAACCATTTATGAATGTGGTCAATTTATGATGTTTTGATAATATATATACTTATTATAATAACATACATGTCATTTTTTCAATTAAAAATAGAAATCGATACGTCTTTAGAAAGCAGTACTAAAATGACATTTACCAAAAATGTATTACATATACCAAACTACCAAGGGAAACCACTCGATATGTACCCCTATTTTGCACCATTTAGTAATTACAATCGATCTGCAATTGAAAATATGACCTATCCACAAAGAGTAGAGGTATTTTTCAACCGCAAAAAATTTGAGCAAGTGGCTATTGGAAAAGTCAGAAAGAGCAATAACAAAACGCAAAAGAAACCAATCCAGAATGACGATTTAAAACATGATAACTTTGTATTTACCATGAAGATGTTATTCCCATGTGCCTTCCCGTCTACCAAAAATTTTAGTAAATCCATTGAATATTTGATAAATACTAGTTCGTTTTCTTTCTCGAATTGGATGCCTAGTTTTACGAATGCCAATCATCATTTTTCGTATCTAAATATCAATAATCAAATATATACGGTAAATAAAGTAATATGGATAAACGATGTATTCAATCATCCAATTTACAGCGAATTAATATCTCTTTATGATAAATTTCAAACAGAATTAGACACCAACAAAACACAATTAAAAAAAGATATAGAAGAACAAAAAACGGAATTACAAACAGTGTTCAATAACAAAGACAAATTAACATTAATCAAATTGTATTTGCAAGACAATGTGGGTAGGAGTGATGATTATAGATCACGAGGAAATGAAAAACTAAGTAGAATCAATCAAATGTTTAACGCAAGCTTTACTAAACTAAACGATAATTATCTATTTGCATTCATAGAAAATACGATTCCATTATTTATGGAACTAAAAAGTTTTAATCTGTCCAATCCCATTCGAGTATATATAAACGAAGTACTTGGATTGAATGAAAAAATACGAATTAATGAATTATCCTTGAAGTATGTAGACTTATATCAATTTGAATCTTTTCCAAATGAAGAAGATAGTGATCAACGAAAATTGAGTGAGAATATACAAAAGTTATTTCCTATTATTAGTAAGTTTTCATCGAAGTTATCGGGTTTCGATAAAGAAAAACAAATTGGAAATGTCCATTGGATTCTATTGATTAAAAACTGGATCAAGAAAAAAGATATACCAAAAATAATAGAAAAGTTTAAAAATTTATCGAATTGTTACAAAGAAAATTCGAATTGTACAAAAAGAGATATTATCGATTTATTGAGTGTTGAATTAGACAAACTAACAACAAAACCAGCGGATGCTACTCTAGATGTTTTGGAAGCACATCTACAAGTAAATCTAATTGAAGGGGAAGTAACCAAGAACAATTTTAGCAATATTAAATGTCATTATATTGACGAAGAATTAGATCCAAAAAGTAACGAAACATATGAATACACTTGGGACATAAAAGCAAACAAGTATTTTTATTCTCTGAAAGATTCCATCCAACATGCAAATGAAGTACTGGAAAGAGAATCAAAAAATGTTACTAATTTAAATCTTAAGAAAGTTCATAATAAAACAGGAAAGAATAATTAGAGTCATTTATTTTTTTGAATACATAACAGGAATACCATTTTTGAATTTACCCACTTCTTCTCCGATATCTCCATTTTCGTCTTCTGCGTAGATTGATCCTATGGTTTCATTGTTGGTATAGTACGTTTTACCTTTTATTTTTATTTCGAATACCTCTTCTTCTTCGACCTCTTCTTCATCAACCTCTTCTTCGTCAACATCATCTTCAGGCTCTTCGTCTTCAAAATCTGTTTGAGATTCTTCTTCTACTATTTCTCCTTCTTCAATTTCTTTCGTAAGTTCTGGTTGTACTTCTTTCGCAACTACTTCTATTTCTTTTATGACAATAGGTTCAGGTCTAAGTTCTGATTTTATTTTTAGAATAGGTTCAGGTCTTGGTTCAGGTCTAGTTTCTGAAATAGGTTCCGCTTTCGTTTCTGGAATAGGTTCTTTTGGTTTTGGTTCTTGTTTGATTTCTTTTAGTTTCGGTTCTTCTGGATGATCATGGTCGTCATGATGATCATTCGTCAAATCAATAATCACAGAATGCTGCTGTTGTACAAGGGATTTATAATATTTTTTTTCTTTTTTTAATTTTTTCATTTTTTTATCATTTTTCATAATAAGTTTGTTTAATTCCAGTATGATCAGTTGATAATCTCTTACTGTTTGTTGCTGTATTTCCAATTGATTCGTCAAATGGTCAATTTTGTTATCACGATCCAGTAAAGTATCCTCATACTTATACTGAAGGTTTTCAAGTCTTTCAATTACGGAGTCCATTGTGTTAATTAGTATACTGTAGCTTTCTTTAATAAATTATTGATTATATATTTATTAAAAATAAGATCAATTTTTTAACTTTTTTCATGCAAGTCCAAAACTATCTCGTAAAATGGAATTGCGATTTTGTACAGAACATTTATCGCTTTGTTTCTTTACTTTATAATTGCCCCTCATTTGCGTATTCGTTATAGTATATTTATCAGAATCTTCATGTATTTCCGGCAACACACGGGTCACTGGTTTTTCAACCGTTAACAACATATGATTGGACTTGGATAATTTACGAAATTCTTGAATATCCATATTTCCGTAGTATTTATCCAAAAAGTAAAAAGGAGAAGAAGCGGGTTTGATATTTTCTTCAAAATTATTAGGTTTTCCGTAATAATAATTGATCAGTTGATAAGATTCCAGTTTGACCGAATCATCCCAGTTCAAATTATTAAATAAATACGCGACACTACATTCAGGACTACAAAACGACCCATGGCCTAATATTTCACCCATCGAACCATGTTTTAAAATATAACAAGTATCACAATCAAACGGATATGTGCACCAAAAACATGCCGATTTTTTATCTCCGCAGTTGTTTTTGTAGAAATCCAATTTTAAATCTTTCAACTTCATATTCAAATCTTCTGTACTCACTGTGTCTTTTTCAACAATATTATCATTGTTGTAATTACATTTTGGGCAAACCACGTGTTTATGAACAGATTGGTAAGCAGGTTTATTGACCTCTTCGTGAATAAGAGAATACGTGGATCGTTTATCATCATATGCTTCTATTTCTTTTGGTATTTCCGGAAAATAAGTCAAATTGCCGTTCTTCAGTAGATTGTTGTACAAATACTCGTCAATCTGTTTCAAAGAACATTTCAAATGTAAAATGACATTGATATTTCGTGCCTGAATGCTTTCTGTAATGGCTAATGCGCTTACAATTTTGACATTTTTTTTGCCACGTTTTGTGACGACTTCTTCTTTTTGTTTCGTGTCTAGTTCGTTATTTGTAACAACCTTCTTTCTTCTTCCTCTTTTTTTCACTTCTGTTGTCATGCTTTTTCAAAAATCGAAGTTATGCGTTTAAGTCGTTTCTATAATTTGATTTATACAAATATATGAAAAAACATATATATACAACATATGTATAAAAAATAATGGATAATAAAACAACAACACCATGGTGTGAAAAATATCGACCCACTAACTTAGAATCCATTGTATTGGATCCATGCAACAAAAAGATATTTCATAATATAATCGACTGTAATTATTTTCCGCATTTATTATTTTATGGTCCCCCGGGTGTGGGAAAGACCACCACAGCTGATAACCTTATTAACAATTATCAAACAAAATACTCCAAAATAAACAAAGAAAATATAATCCATTTGAATGCATCGGATGAAAGAGGAATAGAAGTGATTCGAACTCAAATACATCAATTTGTAAAATCGTATAACATGTTTGCCAAAGGACTTAAAATAGTGGTATTAGACGAGGTCGATTATATGACCAAAAACGCCCAGCAAGCGCTTAAAAATTTAATTCAATCTTGTTTGGACAATGTTCGATTTATTTTGATTTGTAATTATATTTGCAAAATCGACGAATCCTTGCAGAAAGAATTCACTTGTATCCGATTCAACAAACTTCCATCAGAGGAGGTCTATAATCTGATTGAAAATATCACACAACATGAAAATATATACATTTCAAAAGAAACGATCAGTACCATTCAAAATATGTTTCATTCGGATATACGGAGTATGATTAATTATATCCAATTGAACCAAAACAAACTAGACGTTGGCTACAAGTTATTTCATAATGTTGTTTGCAACGAACTGCATGAAATGTTCCTGAATAACAACCAAAATATAAAAAGTTGGTTATATGACATTTCACAGAATTACAGTATCGATATGAAGACGATTGCGACCAAATATGCAAATTATATCATCGAGTATGAAAAATCCTACTTAACGAACGATTTTTTGAATGTAATCGAAGTATTAGTTCACGCGAACGATTCTTTTAATATTGATTTTTTTGTACATCATATACAAAAATCGTATAACACAAAACATTGTTCAAAAAATTGATATTATACGAAAAGTATATTTTACAACTAACATAAAGAAAAGCGATATACTTTATATTAGTAATATGTCCGCAATTGATATCGAGTGGCAACAATTTCTACAATCTTTAGATGGGAATATGATTGATTTGAAGAAAAATCATATAGTAGCAGCCGATGACGAGTCGGATGATTCTGATAGCGAAACGTATTCGGGAGACGACGAAACCATTATTCCTTGCAAAGCTACAGAGTACAATAGAATTCCTTGCGAAGATTTGTACATCTCTACACAAACCAAAATATTCTTTCTGAACCAATCTTTAATCGATGTCAACAAAGTATTCTGGAACTTAGATGTAATACCATATACACTTGCTAGTTCCGGTGTCATTAAAAAACAAATCCGGGTTGTATTCAAAAATAAAGCTGAATTTCAAGAGTACGAACAAAAATTAAAAACGATTCCGTATTATACAGAAAAAATAATGAAACAAATCGATAATCCTAATGCGCGAAAAATTAAATTCAAAGACGTTCGAAAAATAACGATCGGCATATCCAAAAAAGATATTATGAACTGCCACGGTAAAAATAAGAACGCATTTATTAATTGTTTTGCCATGATCATCCGTATAGAAAATGACAATCAGTTTCATGAAGTACATGTGAAAGTATTTAATACTGGCAAGATGGCAATTCCTGGAATAGTAGACGACCAATTACTGGAAAAAACGAAGGCGGTTTTGTTGCATGTATTACAACCCTGCTTTACAGAAGCACTTCAGTTAATACCCGCGAGTGAATCTGCACTCGTTAAAAAATTGGTCAAAAATAAAAAGGAAATGGAGTTGAATGAACATGGAATCCTTGTAAAAAAGAAGAGTCATTTTGAATATGTGCAACCGAAATGCAATGTTTTGATTAATTCGAATTTCAACTGTGGCTATTACATACACCAAGAAAAATTAAAGTTTGTATTGCGCGATAAATATAAATTAAATCCTTCCTATGACCCGTCTATGTACCCTGGTGTAAAATGTAAATATTATTATAACAACACTTTATCAGAAGATGAACAAACCGGAATCTTATCGGAATCGGATCAATCGGTTACCTTGACCGAGTTAGATGAAATGACGCATGAGAAGTATACCAAGGTGTCTTTTATGATTTTCAGAACCGGTAATTGTCTGATTGTAGGCAATTGTTCGAAAGAAGTTCTTACGTTTGTGTTTCAATATGTGAAGAGAATCTTAATGGATGAATACGAGAATATCAAAGCATTGAATGATGTACCGGTGGTGAAATTGAAGAAAAATAAACCCAGAAAAAAGAATATTACCTTTAGCAAACAATACTATAACGAAATCGTGAATCCGTTATAAATTTTACCCCTCTTTAAAACTTTTCTTTTCGTTTTTATTATTTTCTCTAAAAACCATATAAAGTATCTATATTAATTATCATATTAAAAATGTCATCTTTAATAAGTACAACCGATGAAAAAAATAAAAGACTACCAGAACCCAAAACATTACAAAATGCAGCACAATTAGCCATAGTAGAAGATAAACCAATTATGTTCGATTACTGGACAAATTCCATTGAAAAAACAGTGATCATTGGTATTCGTGAAGACGGTAAAAAGATGCTGATTAAGAATGCAGAGGAATATACCAGTTATATTGAAAAAGTATTCAAAGTACAAAATAAAGAATCTGGTAACGCGGATTATATTATTATGACTGAAAATTCTATTTACTTAGTAGATGCCGCTATTCCTAATAAACGTGTATCTTTTGATAACTAATAAAACAATTTAATCGAATGATATTATTACACCTTCGCACATTTAGAGCAACGCGTATTTTAAATGCCGACTTTAATAGTTTTATATAAATATATTTAGCAAAAATATATATATATATATATATATATATGTCTACGACTACTTTTACTGTTACCGCCTTCGGAGGCGTTTATGTTGTTAATAGTACAAATAATCCGGTACTAACTATGTATAGAGGTCAAACATACACTTTTAACATAAATGCGTCAAGTCATCCTTTCTATATAAAAACAAGTGCTGATTCATTTATCTTCACTAATGTATATAGTAATGGAGTAACTGGTAATGGTACGAACACTTTAACGTTTGTTGTTCCTTCAAATGCTCCAAGCACTTTATACTATGTATGTCAAAACCATTCAAACATGGGAAACCAAATTAATATAACTGATCAACCTATTCCTTGTTATTCAAAAGGCACGTTAATATTAACAAATCAAGGTTATATTAAAG
>Ga0209550_10000615_pt1 | contig 33818 bp, 24 predicted proteins | sample LauGreSuBDMM15SN_2_FD_187567 | JGI IMG/M metagenome (GOLD analysis project Ga0209550, IMG submission 187567) | Freshwater lake microbial communities from Lake Michigan, USA - Su13.BD.MM15.SN (SPAdes) (version 5) | ecosystem: Environmental > Aquatic > Freshwater > Lake | place: Lake Michigan... | reverse complement strand
TATAAAAAACAAAATAATGGCCGTATTGTCTATTTGTTTGAATGTATAAAGTAATCCCAAGAGCACGGACAACCATCCCAGAGTGAAAAATACAAGGATTAAATAATCCCAACGCTCCATTTTTGTAGGGGTGGGAATGGAAATTTGTTCATCGTATGTAAAGGTCTCTTTGAAGCGGGGAAGTACATAAGATGTTAGGACTGGTACAATACTGGTAAGTAAAACTAAATAACTGCCACCAATCAAGGCATCTGCTGCTGTTAATTGAACGGTTAGTTTTGGATCCCCTTTTAATGCATAACCTATGGCTTGCATGTTGGGTGTTCCACCTATATATAATCCCGTTAACATAGCCCCTATCTGAGCAAAGGAGGTGTGGTCGCTTTGAAACCACCATGCAACTGTAAAACATGAAATAGCTGAACTCACGGAAGCAAAGAAAAAAGATAGCCCCAAACGCTTGTATCCACTTAATCGCTTGATTGAACTACTCCCATATAGTAGTAACGGTATGGCCACTAATATAGAAAATTGGCTAATCCATGTGGCAACATTGAAAAATAAATTAACCCTCTCTTTATTTATTATGCTTAATAAAATACCTGCCGCATAGCATAATACAATGGGACTAAAAAAACTGGAAAATGGAATCTTATGTTTGAATTTTTGGATAATTAAAGGAATTCCAAAGATCAAAACACTGAATAGTACGAATAACATAGCTGTATTAAATTATTCTACATAGAGAACCAGGCCTTTTAAATAACCACTTTCCGGATGAAAAATACTGCTTGGGTGGTCAGGGCCTTGGGACAAATGATGTAAAATACTTGTTTTTCTTCCAGCTTCTATAGATGCAGACAATAATGCATTTTGAAATAAATTTCGATCCACAACTTGAGAGCAGGAAAAGGTGAATAATAAACTGCCTGGCTTCAATTGCTTCATAGCCAATGCATTTAATCTTATATAGGCTTGTATGGCGTTGTGCCTTTTATCCATACTTTTAGCAAATGCGGGCGGATCAACTACTATAATGTCATACGATTTTGTTTGTTGCCTTAAAAAAGTTGGTACATCAGAAACGGAAGAGACGTATTTTTCAGCATCCAAACCATTAGATTGTAAATTTTCTTTATACTGCTCTATAGCTAATGCTGAGGAATCAACACTGTCAACATTGGCTGCACCACCTTTAATGGCGTATATTGAAAATCCTCCCGTGTAACAATAACAGTTTAATACCTCTTTGTTAGCAGCTAATTGCCCTAAAAGGAATCTATTTTCACGCTGATCTAAAAAAAATCCTGTTTTTTGACCCTTTTCCCAATCAATATTAAAAACATGACTATTCTCTACAATATCAACCGCTCCACTCAATCCTCCCTTCCAATAGCCATTTTTTTCTTGAATACCTTCATTTTTATATAAGGTCTCTTCACTTTTATCGTAGATATTGTGTATGGTTAAACCGTCTAATTCTTCAAAGGCATTGATAATTCGTTGTTTATCTTTATAAATGCCTGTGCTATGGCACTGAACAACAGCCGTTTCACCATAAATATCTATAATCAAACCCGACAATCCATCACCCTCACCATTGATAAGTCTGAAACAATTGGTTTGTCCATTTTTGTTTAGGTTTACACTTTGTCTTAATTTTAAAGCGTTTTTAAATTTATTTACATAGAAATTGGCATCAGGCGGATTTGTAGAAAAATGAAGGAGTCTGATCCTAATACTTCCTTCCTGATAGTGGCCAAAGGCTAAGGCATTTTCTCTTGAATCACATACCATAACCCAATCACCAGAGGTAATTCCTGCTTCATATCGTTCAATGGCGCCAGAAAATACCCAGGGATGAAATCTTTTAACGGGTGTTTCTTTGCCTGGTTTTAGAAAAATTTTCTTCATTTTTTCTTTATTTTAAACTCACCCATACTTTTAAAAAGGTAAGTATTTTTTGTTATTTTGCCGCAAGATAACTTGTTATTCCTAATAAAAAGCATTATGTATAAAGTTTACCTATTCATTTTGACCATCCTTCATAGCCATTTCCTTTATAATCAGATCCTTGTTTCTAATCCGAATTTTCCGAAAGAAAACGAATCTGTTACTATTTTTTTTGATGCCACAAAAGGAACGGCAGGATTAAAAGATTGTGCTTGTAGCATTTATCTTCATACTGGAGTTATTACGGATAAATCAACGTCAAATGCAGATTGGAAATATGTTCAAACAACTTGGGGGGTAATCAATCCAACATGGGAAATGAAACAGGTGCCTGGAAAACCAAATATATTCTCCTTTGAAATAACACCTTCTATCAGGTCATTTTATAAAGTACCCGCAGGGGAAAAGATCATTAACCTGGCCTTTGTCTTTAGGAATGCAAATGGAAGTAAGGAAGGTAAAGAGGTAGGTTCAAAGGATATCTTTTACCCCGTTTTTCAAAATTCAGGCCTTACAGGTACCATTCAGGAGCCTACAACCGCTGAAAAATTGTTAAATCCAAATGAACCGTTTACTTTAAAAGCTTTGTTTTCAGAAACAGTAAATATTTCTTTGTTTGATAACGATAGTTTAGTTTCTAATCAAACTGGTACCTCCATTTCCTTTACCTGGGTTCCAAATAACCGCCCTAATCATCAGGTTACTATTTTAGCCAGAACAAACTATGGAGATTCCTTGAAACTGCAAACCAGTTTTTGGGTAGTGCCAGAGCCAAAAAGATTATCCGCACCCGATAATTATACCCTGGGCTTTCAAAGACTTTCGTCAAATAAAGTTAGGATTTCTGTACAAGCTCCGGGCAAAAAGCACCTTTTTTTACTGGGTGATTTTAATGAATGGAAAATTAATACCGATTTTGTATTCAATGTGTCAGAAGATGGCACGCTACACTGGATTGAATTGGATGGCGTTCCTTTGGAGAAACCGTTTCAATATCAATTGGCCTTGAATAATACCCAAAGGTTTGCCGATCCATACGCTCCGCTGGTTTTGGACCCTGATCATGATAAATTTATTTCTCCGCTTACTTTTCCAGGCCTCCCCGCCTATCCAGTGGGTAAAACATCAGGTATAGTTACCCATATCGATTCAACTTTACACAAGTATGAATGGAAGAATACATTGAAAAATAAACCCTTAGCTTCCGATCTGATAATTTACGAGCTTCACATTAGAGACTTTTTAGTGGCGCCAGATTATAAAAAATTGAAAGATACTTTAGATTATTTAGTCAGATTAGGCGTAAATGCTATTGAATTAATGCCAGTTAATGAGTTTGAGGGAAATAACTCATGGGGTTATAATCCGTCTTATCATCTGGCTTTAGATAAGTATTATGGTTCTCCTCTGTTTTTTAAGTCTTTTATCGATGAATGTCATAAAAAGGGTCTGGCAGTCATTGTAGATATCGTTTTAAATCATGCATTTAGCCAAAGTCCTTTATGCAGAATGTTTTGGGACGATTCCAATTCAAGACCCTCAGCGGATAACCCCTGGTTTAATCAGGTCGCAAAACACGATTTTAATGTTGGCTTTGATTTTAATCATGAAAGTAAATTTACCAGAGATTTTTCAAAAAGAGTTCTTTCTTTTTGGTTAAATGAATATAAAATTGATGGATTTAGATTTGATCTTTCAAAGGGCTTTACTCAAAAAAATACCCTGGGAAATACAGGTGCCTGGGGGAATTATGATGCCTCCAGAGTCGCTATCTGGCAAGATTATGCTGACCACCTTCGAAAAGTTAATCCAGATGTCTATATTATCCTGGAACATTTTGCCGATGTAGTAGAGGAAATTGAATTGGCGAAAAGAGGTATGTTGCTTTGGGGAAATATGAATCAGCAGTTTAATGAAGCAACCATGGGTTATTCTTCAAATCTGTCTGGATTGGATTATAAAAAAAGAAATTTTCCAAATGCTGCCATCATTCAATACATGGAAAGTCATGATGAGGAAAGACTGATGTTTAGAAATGCTTCGTATGGTAAACAATCCGGTACATACAATACCCGTAATTTAACAACCGCTCTGCAAAGAATGGAAATGGCTTTTACTGTTTTTACCTTAAGTCCTGGCCCCAAAATGATTTGGCAATTTGGTGAACTGGGTTACGATTATTCCATAAATACTTGTGAAAATGGAAGTGTTAACAATAATTGCCGATTATCTCCAAAACCCGTGCCCTGGTCTTACCTTAATCAGCAGGCCCGGAAAAAATTAAGTGATGTGGTGAGTTCCCTTAATGTATTGAGATCGAAATATGCTGTTTTTAAAGAGTTGCCAGCTGATTATGATCTTAATGCTTATCTAAAATATATGCATTATAAAAATGCTCAATTTGATGCCATCGTAATGGCAAATACCGATGTAGTGAACTCAACGTTAATGCTGCAGGGAGTAAATTCAGGTTGGTGGCATTCGTTTTTTACTGGTGATAGTGTTTATATTTCTCAAAATAATTTTTCAACGATTTTAAAACCTGGTGAATATCAATTGTTTACTTCTATTAAATTACCTAAACCTACCCAAGGCTCCATGCTAACATCAACGAATGATAGAGAAACTACTGATTTTTTTATAGATATTTTTCCAAATCCTTCCCATAGGTTTTTTGATTTTACCTATAATGGTCCTACAATGGATAAGGTTGAACTAGTTCTTATCGATGCAATGGGAAAAAAGATTGCTACCATTTTGTCCAATGAATCACTTGAAAATGGTTACTTTTCCCGTATAGATTTAGGAAATTACCCGATAGGTATCTATTTTTTGAATTTAATGTCTGCATCGGGTCAAAAATCTTTTTTATTGTCAAAAATTTATTAATTAATGTGTAAGCAAATTGCTAATCAAATACTTAAGAATATGAATTATTTTACATGTATTTGTTTCTACGTCTTATGTATGTAATTGATTCTCAAAGGTTTTGAACCTTCCTATTTTTTTTGTAATTTTGCTAAATACGTTTTGGGGAAATTATAAATAATGAAAGGGATATTACTTTTTTGTTTGTCATTTGTGGGATACATTTCACTGATTAATGCTCAATCAGTTACCATAAATATGGGTTCTACTCCTGCTCATCCCACAGCTATTTTAGAAATTTTTTCAGAGAACAAAGGCATCTTGATTCCACGAATGACAGCGGTTCAAAGGCAGGCGATCGCCTCTCCTGCGATAGGCTTGGTTGTTTTTCAATTGGATGGTACGAAAGGATTATGGTATTTTGACGGACTTAAATGGCGTTCTGAACTTCCTGGTAATCAGGCGGGTGAACTTAAATATTGGAATGGTGAATCCTGGGTTTTAATTCCTCCCGGACTAAATGGTCAGACACTGACATTTTGTAATGGTATTCCCCAATGGGGACCTTGTCAAGATCAAATTACCCAGATTACTACCAATACTATAACAGCGTTAACAGACACTTCTTTGTCCGTAAATATATCGGTAAATGTTTTTCCATTAAGTCTTATTTTAGAAAGTGGCGTTTGTTTTGGTACAACCATCAATCCAACGGTTTTGTCCTCGGTGGTTAAATCCGGTGGGAGTCTTGTTGGAAGCATCAATTTGAATATTCTCTCCCTTTTAAAACAAACTACCTATTACTTTAGAGCCTATGCGAAGCTTTCTGACGGCAGAATCATTTATGGGAATAATTTGAATTTTACCACAACGGGTAATTCTACTGCTTTAGTTGTAACGAAACAAGCAACTGATATTTCTGCCAATTCATTTACTTTAAATGGGGAGGTTCTTCAAGATGGCGGTTCTGTAATAAATGCCAGAGGATTTGTTTGGGGGAAATCACCTAATCCAATATTAACTAATAACCTAACAACTAACGGAAGTGGGTTGGGCACTTTTCAGGCGGTTATAAATGGCTTAACTAGAAATACAACTTATTATATTCGGTCCTATTGTATCAATGATCAGGGAGTTGTGTATGGAAATTCTATTATTGTGAAAACTTTATTAAGTTCCAATGCTGAATTTGGACGGTTTGTTAAAGTAAATGGCGGAACCTTTAATATGGGTAGTGATTTAGGAAATAATGTAGAAAAACCTATTCATACGGTCACGCTAAACTCTTTTTATTTAGCTGAAACAGAGGTAACTCAAGGTCTGTGGGAGGAAATTATGGGCTCTGACCCTTCTTTTAACTATAATTGTGATAATTGTCCGGTTGAAAATGTAAGTTGGCTCGATGTTCAGGAATTCTTAATAAAATTAAATGCTAAACAATCTACTTTTGTGTTTAGATTGCCAACAGAAGCTGAATGGGAATTTGCTGCCAAGGGTGGGGTCAATGCTACAGATTTCTTGTTTGCAGGTTCATCAAATATAAATGAGGTTGCTTGGTTTAGAGAAAATTCCGGACGAAAATCTCAGCCAGTTAAATCCAAAAAGCCTAATATTTTAGGTCTTTATGATATGTCTGGGAATGTTTGGGAATGGGTACAAGATTGGTTTAATTTTTATAAGGCAGGCTCATTTACAAATCCAACGGGCCCCGTAAATGGTTCCAGTAAAATGTATAGAGGTGGCAGTTTTGATGATATTTCCGATGATTGCAGAGTTTCATACAGGTACGGTAATCCTCCGGCTAGCCGTTTTAATAATTTAGGATTTAGATTAGCTCATGATTAATTATCAATTAAAAACGGTATTACCTTTTTGCTTTTTTGTTTTGTTTACTACCTCTTTATGCTGTCAACTGACCGTAAATGGTACCTCAATATTTATAGATTCCACAACCCATCTAAAAGTGGATGGTCATATTATTATCAATAAAGATGCATCTATTATCAGTAAAGGTGTTTTAGCTGTATCTGGAAATGTAGAAAGTAATAGTATAAACAATCAAATAGATATCCTTCAAATTTTTGGAGATTTTCCAGGAAAAATTAATCTTTTAAACGGAAACATTGATCATTTATTCTTGCTCAAAAGCCCTTCTGTAAATACCTATCTTCAAGGTGATTTATTAGCTTTGTCAAATCTTCATTTCGTTAATAATTATAACTTTTTAACATTAAATGATTCAGATATTGATGTTGTAAATTTGTCGAATTTTAGTGAAGTTAATTATATTGTTACCAATGGAAAAGGCTTAGTGCGTAGAATCCTGTCTTTAAATCCTGTGATATTTCCCGTTGGCAGCACTTTTTCAGGCTATCACCCAATATCTATCCAAGCTTTAAACGATAATGGGTATGAATACGCAAAAGTTGGTTTTATTGAAATTGGGAATTATTCAGATGAAAACCGAAGTAGTGACCTCGTATGGCAAATTGAAAATAATGGCCCTATTCAGTTTTCAATGCGTTGGGGAACTGATAATAATTTACATTCCGGTGTTTTAGATTTAAAGCAATTAAGGCTAAATGGTTGGAATGGGACAGATTGGGTTTCGGTTGGATTTGATACCTTGTTGGGTAATATTAATGCAGGGTATTTAAAGACCAGGGTTTTATTACCTAATGAATTTAAATTTTATAAACTGGAGTCCATTTTAAGGATAGATCAATCTAATGGTATAAAAATTGGTAATTTAGAATTACTGCCTTCCTTTCCAAACCCTTTTTCTATTGGAACGAGTGTAAACTTCAAACTTAGTCAAGAGTCTTTTCTTACGGTTCAATTATTTAGTCCAAATGGACAATTAATCAAAGAGTTTAAAAATAGATATTCTCACGGCTATCATTTCGAACAATTACCTGAAAATTTATTTCCTGTTTCAGGATTTTATTCTCTTCGATTCATTATTGGTGATGAGGTAGCTCAAACAAAATTATTGAAAATTAATTATTAGTATTTTCTAATAGTAGATTTTAACTCAAAAAATCAATGATAGATTGAGCCATGCTTTCTTCTGTTGTATAGGGACTCATTATAATATTCAAAGCGCCTGAATGTTTTAGTTGTTCTGCTGTAGTTTCTCCAATGGCAAGACAATTTTTGTCTGATAAATTGTATTTTTTTGAGCATGCTATCACGTTTAACGGACTGGTGAAAACGTAGATATCCGAAGGAGCAATATCAAAGTTACTTTTAATTGAATTATCATAAATAGATAAATTGATTATTTCCGACGCTTCATTTTTTATAAATTGCTGAATGCTTTCCCGTGAATTTTTTGCCGAAGGAAATAAAACCTTTTTTCCAGTAACCAGCGTTGAAAAACTAATACCAACTTCTTCAGGATGACCATTTCCAGAAAAATCTGCAGTGATTTGATAGTTTAAAAGTTCTTTTGCGGTGGCCAAACCTATGGCGCCCCATTTTACTGAGGTAGGAATTTTTATAGTTAAAGATTTTATTTGTTGAAAAAAAAATGAAACAGCATTTTTACTGGAGAAAAAAATCCAATCACATGGTTCAACTGCTAAAAATGGAATGGGCGTCAAGTCAATTAATGATTCATCTTGTATAATAATGGAACCAATAGCCGCTAATTTTTCTCTGAATTTTGAATTTTCAGGAAGGTGTCTGCTGATAAAAACTCGAGGCATATATTAAATTAAGATTGTAATTTTTCAACTACTTTTTCTGCTAACTGATAATGGGTAGCCGATGATATAGATACTCTGGTAATGGGTAAATCAAAGGAGGTAGAAAAGGCAGCATGAACATGATAATTCCCAAATGTATCTTTATAACAATAAACACCGAGAGGCATTTGACATCCCCCATTCATCAGATTTAATACTTTGCGTTCAACATTGGTTACATCTGAAACTTCACTATGGTGAATTTCCATGAGTATTTTTCTCGTTTGGATATCATTAGCCATGGTTTGCCAGGCTAAAACGCCTTGTGCTGGTGCGGGAACAATCTCCGTTGGATCAAAGCGTATAACATGAAAGGAGGAGGTGTCAATATCTAATCGGGCCAGTCCGGCAGAGGCAAGAACAATGGCATCAAAATCACCTTGTTCCAGCTTTTGAATTCTTGTTGGAACATTTCCACGTATATCAACCAATTGAAGATCAGGCCTAATATCTAATAACTGTCCTTTTCTTCTTGAGGAGGATGTACCTACTTTGGCTCTTTCAGGTAATTGTAAAAGTTTACCCTTTTCTGTAATATTTTTGTTGATTAAAAGTATATCTGATGGATCTTCCCTGTAAGATACAGCCGAAATAACTAAACCTTCCGGAGCATTTGTCGGTAAATCTTTCATAGAGTGAACAGCTAAATCAATTTCCCCTCTTAATAGTGCATCCTCGATTTCTTTTGTAAAGAAACCTTTACCCTCCATTTTATCAAAACTTAAATGTTGTATTTGGTCACCAGTCGTTTTAATAATTATTAACTCTGATTCAATACCAATGGCGGATAGTTTTTCTTGCGTAAAGTGAGCTTGCCACATGGCTAGTTTACTCCCTCTTGTTCCAATTCGTAATTTCGGATTCACTTTTTTATGCAAATATAAGATTGTAAAGGTAATTTTTTGTTTTTATCAAAGGTTGCTTCATTTGTTGTAGTAAAGAAAGATGGCTTTTTATTACCTTTGCAGGATGGAATTTTCAATGAAAGAACTCTCAAAATTATTAGACGGGAAACTGGTAGGTAATCCTGATATTATTGTTTCCAAACCAAGTAAAATTGAAGAGGGTGGGGAGGGTTCTATCAGTTTTTTACATAATCCTCGATATGAGTCTTATTTATATACAACTTCTGCATCAGCCGTTTTAGTTCCTGAAAATTTTGAACCCAGGTTTTCGGTTAAACCTACTTTGCTAAAGGTAAAGAATGTTTATAATGCCATGGCACTTACTTTAGAGAAATTTTCAGAACCCGTTCTTTATCCAACGGGTATTGCCGACGAATCTGTTATTCATCCCAGTGTATCTATAGGAAAAAAAGTGAGCGTTGGTATATATACAGTCATTGAACAAAATGGATTCATTGGGGAAAATACCATTATTTATCCTCAGGTTTTTATAGGAAAAAATGTGTCTATAGGTAAAAATTGTGTCCTTTTTCCAGGTGTTCGCATTTTAGCAGATTGTGAAATTGGAGATTATTGTATTATACACGCAAATGTGGTAATTGGCTGCGATGGATTTGGATTTGTTTCTGATGGAGGAGGCCTACTTCGTAAAATACCGCAATTAGGTAATGTTATATTAGAGGATTATGTTGAAATAGGGGCTAATTCTACTATTGATAGAGCAACTTTGGGCGCTACCAAAATTAAAAGGGGAGTAAAAATTGATAACCTCGTTCAAATTGCACACAACGTTGAGATTGGAGAAAATACAGTAGTTGCCGCTCAAACAGGCGTTGCTGGTTCAACACACATTGGCGCAAACTGTCAGATAGGCGGTCAGGTCGGTTTCTCAGGGCATCTTAAAATTGCAGATGGAACAAAAATTCAAGGCCAAAGTGGTATTTCAAAATCCATTTCCGAAACGGGTCAATCCTTTATGGGTTCTCCAGCTATTCCCTATATTTCATTCTTGAAATCATTCTCGGTATTCAAACAACTTCCATCGCTCCTTTCACGTATTCAGAAATTGGAGAATAAGTTGAACTTACCTTAATTATTAACCAAACATTATTATTTATTTATATGACTTTTATCATGAAGCAAAAAACTATTTCTAAAGCGGTAACTATTTCAGGCGTCGGTTTGCATACCGGGGCTTATTCAACAATAACTTTAAAACCAGCTGAAGATAATCATGGAATAAAGTTTCAACGAATAGATTTACCTGGTAAACCACTTATTCCCGCAGATTGCAATAGGGTTACGAATACAACCAGATCAACCGTTATTGAATACGAAGGAGCCGCAGTAGCAACCATAGAACATTTACTATCAGCTATTTATGCTAAAGATATTGATAATCTACAAATTGAAATAGATGGCTCGGAAGTTCCTTATTTAGACGGTTCCTCAAAAATTTTCACTGCGCTTTTAATGGAGGCAGGTATTTTAGATCAATCTGAGAATAAGTTGTTTTTTGAAGTGGATGAAACCATTGAGTTCAAAGACGAAGAATCAGGAGCACATTATGTTATTTCGCCTTATGATGGTTTTGAAGTTACCGTTCTGGTCGATTTTGATGCACCTTACCCCGGGCAACAGTTCGCTTTTTTGTCGGGTCTTGAAAAGTATGACAGTGAAATTTCTCCGTCAAAATCATTTGTTCTTCTCAAGGATATTGATATTTTAATGGCAAATGGCTTAATTAAGGGTGGAACTTTAGATAATGCATTAGTAATTGCAGATCGCTTACCTTCCGCAACGGAATGGGAAAAATTAGGCTCAATTACAAGTAGCCAACTTCCTTTACCTACTTCTTTAGGGGTGATAAACAAATCAAATCAAACCTTTGAAAATGAGCCTGCAAGGCATAAACTATTAGATTTTTTAGGTGATATTGCTTTATTAGGTGCCCCAATTAAAGGTCGTTTTGTCGTCCATAAACCTGGTCACTCTTCAAATAATTTATTGGCGAGGGTACTTAAAAAACAGCTTCAGGAGCAAAAAAAGCTAAGAGGTAAGCCTAAATATGATCCTTCTAAAATTCCCGTTTTTAATTCTTTAAGACTGGAATCCTGGTTGCCTCACCGTTTTCCTTTCCTTCTTTTAGATAAAATTACTGAGTTAACAGATACTTACGTAGTTGGTGTGAAAAATATTACGGTAAATGAGCAATATTTTCAAGGGCATTTTCCCGGTAATCCCGTGATGCCAGGTGTACTGCAAATAGAAGCTATGGCCCAGACCGGTGGAATTCTTGCTCTTTCTACCGTAGAGGATCCCTGGAATTGGGATACCTATTTCTTGAAAATTGATAATGCTAAATTTAAAGCTAAAGTGTCTCCTGGAGATATTTTACTTATCAAAATGGAGCTTTTATCGCCTATTCGCAGAGGTATTTGTCACATGCAAGGGATCGCTTATGTCGATAATAAAATTGTTTCTGAAGCAGAGTTAACCGCTCAGATTATTAGAAGAAAAGTAGAAAGTTAATTATGACAGACCAATCTTCCTTGTCATTTATTCATCCTGATGCCAATATAGGGATTGGTACCATTGTATTACCTTTCAGTTATGTTGATAAAGATGTTGTTATTGGAGATTATTGCAAAATTGGTCCCAATGCAACCCTTTTATCGGGCACCAGATTAGGCAGTTTTTGTGATGTTTTTCCCGGCGCTGTATTAGGCGCTGTTCCCCAGGATCTAAAATTTAAAGGCGAGTATAGTACTTTGGTTATAGGTGACAGAACGGTTATTCGAGAAGGTGCTACACTCAATAGGGGTACCCAGGAAACCGGTACTACTACCGTGGGAAATAATTGCCTTATTATGGCTTACGTTCACGTAGCTCATGATTGCATCATTGGAGATAATGTTATTTTATCAAATGGCGTTCAGCTGGCAGGTCATGTCCATATTAATGATCATGCCGTTTTAGGCGGGAATGTACTGGTTCAGCAATTTTGTAAAATTGGAAGATTTAGCTTCGTCGCGGGTGCCGGGCTTGTTCGAAATAATGTTCCGCCTTTTGTTAGAGTCGCCAGAGAACCCCTTTCTTACATTGGTGTTAATCATATAGGCCTCGAAAGAAAAGGTTTTCAATTAGCTGAAATTGAAGAAATAAAAGGTATTTATAATGTGATTTTTGTCCAGAATAATAGTTTTAATGTTGGTATCTCTTTGATTAGGGATTCTTTTAAATCATCTACATTTAAAGATGAAATTATCTCTTTTTTTAGTCATTCAAAATCTATGATTTCCAGATTTAAATCAGACCCAGTTCCTCAAATTCATGAAACTAATTCTCAGTAATTTAGGTAAGAAATTTCCACCGGATTGGATTTTTAAAAAAATTGATTTTGAATTCAATCAGGGTCAGAAGTACGCCCTGATTGGTCCAAACGGTTCAGGTAAATCAACGTTATTAAAAATACTTTCTGGTCATCTTACACCCAGTCAGGGGAAATTACAGCCCTTTTTTAATGATACCTTAATTCCTTTGGATCAATTATATAAATACATTTCTTTCGCCGCTCCTTATATGGATCTTATTGAGGAGTTTACCCTGGTCGAATCCATTGAATTTCATTCACAATTTAAACCTTTTAGGAACAAAATGAAGTTACGTGATTTTATGGATATCTTGAAACTTCAAAAATCAGCAAACAAACCGTTGAAATTTTTCTCCTCGGGCATGAAGCAACGAGTTAAACTTGGCCTTGCTCTTTACTCAGATGTTCCGCTTATACTATTAGATGAACCAACAACTAACCTCGATTTGGAAGGTGCCGATTGGTATTCTGAAGGTATTAACAGTCTTCCTAAAAACACCCTACTTATTGTAGCTTCGAATACCCCTTCCGATTATGAATCTTTTGATCATAAATTGTTTATAAAGGACTACAAAAAGAAATCTAAGGGATAAATTTTATTCCGTTTTGATAATTTTTCCCGTGTAAAGGTTTTCTCCCGCATCTACAGTTAAAATATACAATCCCGATGGATACATTGCCATAGGAATGGCTAATAGTTGCTCTCCCTTACCTAAATTTGTATTCAATTCGAATAGTATTTTTCCTGAAATATGAGTTAATCTTAAGGTCGCCTGTTCACTTTTATATTCAGTTTGCCTTATTTGCACATTTAATACATCATTTACAGGATTAGGAAATGCGCTTAGTGCAATGTGTTGTGCTTTTTCTGAAGCGATTAGAATGTTGTTTACTATAGGAGAACTACTCGATGGAATGATATCCACTTCTAAAAAGTTAGACGAAATTATAATACAATTTTCAGCTTTGCCAATGTCTGAAAATGATTTGCCAACACTTAAAGAAAGATTTGGACTTGAACTTGCCACTCCATAAATTCTGTATCTCCCAATCTTGAGTGTATCCAGATTAAATGACGCATTATGAGTGTAAACAATCATATTATTTTCATTTACCATTACAAAGGAATATGGAACATTTATTGGTTTAGCATTGGTTACTTTTAATAAAATACTATCCTTTTGATTGTTATTTATAGCAATAATGGTCCTGGAAATCGTTCCATCCCTTTTTGAAATTTGTCCGGCTTCCGGCTTATTGTGATATATCTCTAAATAATTATCTGATAAGTCAAAACAGGCATTCACAAGGGTATTATTTAAAATATTTCCCCCCAATTGAAAGCTCAGTGAACCGGTATAGGCAATACCATAAACTCTATAATTCCCTGCGGGGGTATTATCAAAATTTATTAATTGGTTATCAAACGGAGCATAAAATAATCTGTTCAAACTATCAGTGATTAAAAATTGATAATTTGTTCCTATTGGATTATTTGGAACGGAAATATCTATTAAATCGGCTACACCATCCTTCGGACATGAAAATAAGGTGTTTGATGAAAGAAAAGTACTTATTTGACCTCCCTCAGCATAGCCTCCCTTATAGAATTTTACAGAATTACTCGATAATCGGAAACAACTTGTAGCTAAAATATCGTCTGGTTTAAATGAATTGCCAACTTGTAAATTCAAACTGCCTGTATAAGAAAGTCCATATACCTGATAGTCTCCATCTTCAAGTTTTTCAATATCAATATTTTGTGTAGGATTTAGCATTATTATACTATTGAATTTATTCAATAGTATGTAAACGTATCCTGTTTTACCTGTAAACGTACTTTTTAATCTTGCAAATGAGCCGGATTTAGATAGACATAATTTTTGTATGGTGTCATTGTTTGAAAATAAAATTCGGTGATTCGCAGGTCTGTCTCTTAAAATTTTTATATAATTATCTGAAATTTTGTAACAACCCGATGAAAGATTAGCATTAAAAATGGATACTCCTGTCTGACTGTTGAAATTTCCATTAAATGCTACACTATAAAGTCTCATTTCTCTTAACCCTATAGCTTCAAAGTCAATGGAAGTACCATTAATAACTTGGATAATATTGTTCGCAAGGGTAGTGAGTACATATCGGTAATTTAAACCAGACAAGCTATCAGAACTTGAGAAATTGACGAGATTTGGAAGTCCGTCACCCGTGCAAATAAGCAAAGAATCAGAGTTGATGTTCGTTTTTACCGTATGCCCTCTGAATACATTAAGTTTCAATGATATGGAGTTCTTTGAAAGCTGAAAACATCCCGTTGAAATATCTTTATTTAATATTGAATCCCCTTTTTGTAAAATAATGTTTCCCGTGTGTGATAATCCCCAGACGTTAATATTTCCCGTGGAATAATCTTTAAAACTTAGTAAATCAATATTTGTAAAATGTCCTAAATATCGATTAGACTGGTCTGTAATTAAATAAGAATAGGTTAATTCATTGATACTATCCTTAGTAAATTTTATACGGGAAGGCGCAGAATTTCCGATACAAATGTTTGACGTATCTCCTTCAACAACTTTGATAATGCCTCCCTTAGGTTCTAAATTTAAAAATGAAACATCATTTCCAGAAATGGAATAACAGGAAGTTGAAGGTGTTTTTATACCCCATTTTTCACCCTTTTTAATGTTTAATGTGCCATTATATGAAATGGATACGATATTATATTTGCCAGTTGGATACTCCGTGGGGTAAATCGTCGGACTGAATAAAATATCAACAATAATCTGATTCCCATCAATTATTACAAAACATTGATTACCAGAATTATTCCCTATGGTTTTAATCTGCCTCGATGGAAAGGTTGCATCGGATGGACAATTTTGAAGTTGGGTATTGGCATCATCCATAACAACAAAACCTGCCACTGGATTCCTTTTCGCCACAGATATATAATTTGATGATAAGCCAAAACAATCTTCTGATAAGGAAGGGTCATTAATGGATACACCTATTTTACCTGAAAATTCTCCGTTGTAGGAAAATGCATAAATTCTGTAATCTCCAATACCTTGTTGGATAAAATGGTATGAATTTTTAGAAGTACTATCCAGTATTATATTATTTACATTGGTAATCAGATAAATTAGTTTCTGACCTTGTGCGGCAATATTTTTAAAAGTCAATAAATTCGTAGTGCTGTCCGTAGGACAAATTTGTTGTTGAATTTGATTATTTGTTAGGGAAACAAATCCTCCTGAAATATTATTTCTATTTATGGAGAGAAAATTTTCTGATAATTGAAAACATCCCGAACTTAGATTATTTCCTAATATATTTGAGTCAACTTTTGCGTTCAATGTTCCATTATACCCTAATCCATATATCCTCAAAACCAAATCATTTATCTTGTCAATATTGGGAAGTTGGTTGTTATTGAAAATCGCTATTATTTTACCATTTTCATTGGTTAGTAAGAATGTTTTTTTAGCCACATTGCTTATTATTGGATTTAATCTTAATGATTGTACATTTTTCTTTGCACATATCTGCACATTGTCTTTTTCCCCTACAAATGATATTTTACCGACGTTAGTGGCTGTTATTTCTACGGTAACTTTATTTTTTGACCAAGATCCACATTCACTGGCACTATTATCTATTGGAATTATATCGCCAGATTTCAAATTAAGGGTACCCGAGTAAGAAAGGCCGTATATTTGGTAAACTCCTCCGTTGAAAGCACTTAAATCAAAATTATTAGTTGGAGATGAAGTTAATAATTTTTGTTGTTTATCTGCAATAAGATATATATACTTGTCACCAACTGCATTACTTGTATTTGAAAGCTGTATAGGCTTTGAAAGATCTGACTGACATATAGTTATGCTGGAACTAGATCCAACGACGGCAATATTTCCTCCATCGGTTTCAGACCAGTTAACTTCTTGATACCCTCGGGTTAATTCAAAGCAGGAAATACCATGATTTTGTTGAAAAACAGATTTTCCAATTTGATAAGAAGGCTGATCTAAATAAGAATAACCATATATTCTCACCTTACCTGGCAATCCTCTTTTAACAAAAGGTAGCAGACTAGTTTGAACCTCTATTAATTGGTTAAGTGTATCACATAACAACCAGGCATACTTACCTGCAGCACCAGTAATATTTACTGGAATACTTTTAACTTCATTTGGAGAAATACAATACACTACTTTTTCAACGGTAATAGTTCCGGCATTTATGTCGTCAAAACTTATGGTAAGTCTATTTTTAGATAGTGAATGACAACCTGTTGACAGAAATGTTCCATTTATGTTATCACCCAATTTTAAGGTGAGTTCACCTGAATAAGCAATTCCTCGAAGGTAATAAACAAGTAATGAAGAATCATTTAGTTGCAAAGTATTCCCTTTTTCAATCTGTATGATTTTTCCCGATTCGTTGGTCAGAGCGTAAGCATACTTCTGGGTAATTAATGCATTATTTTTTAACTCAAAAGTCTTATTCTTCAACCCTTTACAGGTGTTTACCGCACTTTGACCATCTTCAAATGAAATCATTGCGCCATCAGTAATAGTTTTTTGAAAATTTAATGTGTTTTCTGATAAACTATAACACTCATTACTAAAAATAGTGGTATCCATTCTAGACCCGGTTCCAAAGGATAATGACCCTGTGTAGGATAGGCCGCTTATGGAGTATTGTCCTGTATTTAAATTGTTTATAGAAAATTGTCCACTGATGGATGTGTTTATAATTTCACCGCGGCCATTGGTTAAAAGATAAATATATTTTTCTCCTAAGGAGTTAACTCTGACTGCCTGAACATTATAATTTGACGTTGGACTTAAGCATATATTTGTTAATTGATTGGGGTTTGAGAATCTTACGATCCCACCTTTAGTCTCTTTTTTTCTTACAGAATAAAATGTTTCTGACAAATCAAAGCAACCGGTAGAAACGGCTGATTTATTTATATCATCTCCAATATTCAAAGTCAAATTACCTGTGAATGCCAGCGCATAAAACTGAAAAAGCGTTTCATTTATTCTACTCATTGGAATAGAATCAGGATTTTTGTTTAAGCCCAATACTTTTCCAGCGCTATCTGTTGCAACCCATATTAATTGCACATTGTCAGAGCCTGTTCCAATAGCCGTTAAACTTAAGGTTTCCGGAGTATTGACACACCAAATGGAATCTCCTTTCGTTCGGGCAGATTTGAAATTTGAAACATTAATATTTTCAATGTATAATTCAATCTGGTTCTTTGAAATATCTATACAACTCAAAAGAGAAATAACCCTACCTAAAGGTTCATTAATTAAGTTTGGCAATGCTGAAAGATGAGATAACCCAACAATTTTATAAGATCCCGTTGGGTATTTATTTAAATGAATGGTTGATTCTTTTTCAACACCTTTTATATTGTTATTACCGTCCATTACCAAAAATGAATAATTAAGATAGGTATCACCTGAGTGATTTATTTTTATAGAGTCACTTGAAGTAAATTGGGTGCAAAAATATTTTTTTGATGATTGACTATCTTCTAAAGAAATTTCACCTCCTAATGGTGATTTTTTTTCAATCTCAATAGATTTGAAGGTTTTCGTAAAACAATTTTTACTCAGGGGGACGGCATCAAGTAATTGACCTGCTTTAGCTTGTAGTACACCAGTATAGGCCAGACCTTGAATATAATATTTGCCCGAGGGTAAGTTTTTGAAATCAAAAATTCCATTACTTTGAACCGCTAAAATGAGATTATTTGAGTTGGTGAGAAGGTAAGTGTATAATGGAGAAGGACTATTCGTTTTAAATTGAAGGGTTTGATCCGTTGCTGCATTGGGGCAAATCAAATTAGACAAATTACCTTTTGAAAGAGAAATTTCACCTGGATCTGGAACATTGTTGTTGATTAAAACAAAATTTTCAGTAAAACCATAACAGTAACTACCCATAGTATCTTTAAAAATATTTTTACCAGGTTTTAAATAATAAGTAAATGGGTAATACAACCCATAAACCCTGAAGAACCCAGGTTTAAAATTTTCAAAATTTGCAGACATAAATGGTCTAACCAGTTCTATATTACCAAAAGTATCCGTTACAACGATATGAAGTGGAGGGATTCCAGGTTCAAAAGTGAAATATTTCCAATCATTTTTCATGTCACCCGGACACGTTTGTGTAACCGTGTCCCTCTCACTTAATTTGATGTACTTCCATTTTCCACAATTACCTATTCTAATTTGTGAAACGGCAAAAAAGGGTATTAAAACAATAAGGAAAATTAGAAGTGGGCGCATGATATGATTTCTTTATTTTGCAAATATAATTTCATTTTTCCTTACAAACAGATTTTTAACAATTTATCAATAATTTTACCGTTTTTAAAAGCATCATATTCTAGTCATATTTCTTTAAAATTACATGAGGAATTTAATTTTTTTCATTTTAACAGTGGTTTTTAATATTTTACCATTGCATGGTCAGAATATAAAAATAAATAATTCCTATTCTCCGGAGGTGCTTGTTCAGGATGTTTTCGTTAATGGAGCATGTAAAAATATTTCTAAAATCCGATCTATTGGCAATAGGGCGGGCATAGGTTTTTTTGAGGGGGGGAGACCAAGCATTGGATTGGAAAAGGGAATTATTCTTTCGACTGGAAATGTTAAAAATGCTGAAGGGCCCAATCAAAAAAGAGACATAACCACCGATTTTGGAGATGTATCAAGTGATGTAGATTTAGTTAAATTAGCCACTGGACCTGTTTTTGATGTCGTTGGCATTGAATTTGATTTTGTTCCTTTAGATAGTTTTGTGAATTTTAGATATGTTTTCGCTTCGGATGAATATTGTGAGTATGTTGGTCAGAAATTTAATGATGTATTTGGCTTTTTTATCAGCGGACCAGGGATTAACGGTACCTTTAATAATAAAGGAGAAAATGTGGCGCTTGTGCCAGGTTCAAATGCTTTTGTGTCTATTAATACCATAAATTATAATCAGAATCAACTTTTTTTTACCGATAACATGCATCCCGATGATGCCGCTCGTTGCAATAGAACGTGGGTAAATAATCCAAATCAGGAAAGAATTCAATACGATGGCTTTACTCGGCCATTAACAGCTGTACTTAAGTTAATACCTTGCCAAACTTACAGAATTCGTCTTTTAATTGCTGATGTGTCTGATGGAAAGTTTGATTCTGCTGTGTTTCTGGAAGCAGAAAGTTTTAATATCGGCGGTGGGGCTAAATTAAATGGCTCTTCTCCCGATGAAGCTCAAATAATTGAAGAGGGTTGCAATAATGGCTTTTTTAGATTTAATAGGCTGAATTCAGATAATTTACAACAACCCCTCATCGTAAAAATAAAAGTGGCTAACGATAGTAAAGCAAAAGAAGGGGTCGATTTTGAACGATTACCCAAAGAGATTACTATTCCAGAAAATAAAACCTTCGTTGATTTACCTGTAAATACCTTGCTGGATAATGATGATGAGAGTTTGGAAGAGCTCATTTTGCAACTGGATTTTCCTTGCGCTTGCATTGCCGATACAGCAAGATTATACATTAAGGATGTTTCCAAATTAAGGAATGGTTTGAAAAATGTTACCTTTTGTTTAGGGGATACACTAACCATAAATGTAAATCCTATTGGCGGAGTACCCCCATATTCCTTTTTGTGGGGAAATGGTTTAAGAACATCACAAATAAAGTTCATTCCCCCTAAAGATACTTTTTTAGTACTTAATCTGTCTGATAATTGTAAAAGAGAACTTTCGGATACTATTAGAATTACCCGGAAAATTCCCCCTCAAGCTAAAATAAGTGGTATAATGGATATTTGTCCAGGTGGCTTAGCGGAAATACCTGTTGTATTTAATGGTAAATCTCCCTTTTCATTTACTTGGAAGGCTGATAGTTTGCCCGCTGTGCAGGTTACTAATCAGATGAATAATGATTATCTGATCAAAACAGGGTCCAAAGGTAAAATTCAAATTTTAGCTTTCTCAGACGGAGAATGTGAAGGGGAGTTTCAAGGAATAGCAGAAGTTAGGCATTTTAATTTGCAAACGATAACTAACTCTAGTTCTGTAAGTTGTGCAAAAGGTAAAGATGGAAAAATTCTGGTAGCGGTGAGCGGGGGTACGCCACCCTATCAATTCAATTGGTCAGGTGGCTTACCTGATTTACCAAATCCTTCAGGATTGGGTAAAGGAATATATACTGTTACCATTGTCGATGTTAATAATTGTAAAACCTCCGCAGGAGCAGAAATTATGGAACCAGGGCCGCTATCTCCACTGGTTTTTGATTGCTCACAATTTACCTCAAATAGCTTGCAAATTGGAAATGGTGGTGGAATTCCTCCTTATTCATATTCAGTGAATATGGGTTCTTCCTTCAAGGACGAATCCATTTTTAATGATTTAATCCCTGGTAATTCATATTCTCTTACCATTCGCGATATCAAAAATTGTACTCTGCTGCAAGATTTTATTATGCCTGCCCTTTATTCTAAAATGATTCAATTGCCGCCAGCTATTAAGCTATCTTTTGGGGATAAAACGGTCTTACAACCTCAGATTAATATTCCGGCTTCGTTAATAAAATCGTTATCCTGGAGCCCTGAATTTAATCTTAGTTGTTACCAATGCTTAAATCCTGAAATTTTAGCTGATAAAGGAGGACTTTTAAGGGTTCAGATAACTAATGTCTTTGGTTGCACAGAATCTGTTACTTCTCAAATTACCGTAGATAATACTTTTTCCGTATTTATTCCTAATGTTTTTTCGCCAAATGGTGACGGAATAAATGATCTAATTACAGTTTTTGCCGATGCTGAACAAATAAAAGAGGTAAAGTCTTTTGAAATCTATAATAGGTTTGGAGAAAGGGTTTTCAAAAGGGAAAGCTTTCAGCCAAATGATGAATACTTAGGCTGGAATGGAACTAAAGCAGATGTTAAACTGAGTAATAATACTTATCTTTATTCTATAATCTTAGTCTTAAAAAATGGGGGCGAATTTGTAAAACAAGGAAGTTTTATGCTGGTAAGATAAATGTTTGAAGATTTTTAATGTTATAATTTCTTTTCTTTTTCTAATTTCACATATTATTATTTAAATAAATCATCAACTATGCTAAATCGCAGAAAATTTATTGCAAGCAGTGCATTGACTGCCGTCGGAACTTATTTGTTTTCTAAAAATGCCGGTGGTAAGCAAATTTCTGCAGATGATCAAAAGGTTAATGATATTGCATCTGTTATTGCAACCTGGCCAAATGAAAAAGCTACAACGGCTGCTTGGTTGAAATTGTCCGAAACTAATTATTCATTAGATGCAGTGGAGGCAGGGGCAAGAGTTCCTGAAGCTGACGTGCTTGACACAAGTGTTGGTTACGGCGGATACCCAGATCGTGATGGTAAGGTAACACTCGATGCATGTATAATGGATGAGAAAGGTAACGCAGGAAGTGTTGTTTTTCTTGAGGGTATCATGCACCCAATTAGCGTGGCAAGAAAGGTTATGGAAAAAACTCCTCACGTTATGTTGGCCGGCGGAGGTGCACTTAAATTTGCTTTGGCGGAGGGATTTAAAACAGAAAATCTTATGTCAGATCATGCCAAAGTGACCTGGGAAAAATGGTTGACTGATAATAATTATCATCCAGGTAATCATGATACTATTGGTATTTTAGCCGTTGATGCTAAGGGAAGATTATGTGGTGCTTGTTCCACCAGTGGCTGGGCTTTTAAAATGAATGGCAGAATCGGTGATTCTCCAGTGTTAGGTGCAGGTCTTTATGTGGATGGAACCGTCGGTGCAGCCGCTTGTACCGGTTTGGGCGAATTAGTACTTAAAAATTTATGTACCTTCCTCTGTGTTGAGTTTATGAGACAAGGGAAATCTCCTCAGGAGGCAGCTAAATTATCAGTAAATAGATTATTTGAAAAAATTCCCGGTCTTGCAGCCGATCCTAGCAAACAAGTGGGTATTGTTGCTATGAATGTTAAAGGTGAATACGGTGCCTGGGCTGTTCATGATAATTTTAAATATACTATCAATAAAGAAGGAATAAACACAGTTTTTGATTCTAAATTTGGTAAATAATGGCTTTTAAACCAGAACGGTCTTTGAAGATGGTTCTAACTTCTTTGTTTAATCAGTATAGAAACGAAAATGGTGTAAGTGCCACTAGGGTTCAAGCTGTTTACAGGCAAACAATGGGCGATTATATTTCAAATCACACCACCAGGATTTATATGAAAAATAACGTGCTTTTTCTTTATATTGATGTTCCTTCTCTAAGGCATGAACTTTCTCTGGGTAAAATAAAGTTGTTAAATATTCTAAATGAGGCGCTCGGAGAACAACAAATTCAGGAAATTAAATTTCATTAATTTCTTGAAAGGTGAATGAAATTGATTTTGAAAAGAAAAATTTAATCATTGAAGCAGCAAAGACGCTAGGATTCTCTCGTATAGGTTTTGCCAGGGCAAGTTCCTTGGATCAGTCTGCTGAAAGGCTAACTCAATGGCTTGAAATGGGTTATCATGGTGAAATGAAGTACATGGAAAATCATTTCAATCTGCGAATAGATCCCCGTCAATTAGTTCCGGATGCTAAAACAGTCATTGTTCTCTCCTTTAATTATGCCACAAAAAATATTCAAAAAGATAAAATTGCACCAAAAATAGCTAAATACGCCTTTGGAAAAGATTATCATAAAGTATTAAGAAAAAAATTGAAAAGTCTTTTTGGTACCATCAAAGAAATTTATCCCACTAGTCAGGGTAGATATTTTACCGATTCTGCGCCCATTATGGAAAGAGATTGGGCTGAGTTAGCCGGATTAGGATGGAAAGGAAAAAATACCCTGCTGATTCATCCTCAGGCAGGTTCATTTTTCTTTCTGGCTGAAATAATTATTGATGCGGAACTGCCTTATGATAGTCCAATGAGAGATTATTGTGGTTCTTGTCGACGCTGTATTGACGCATGTCCAACTGATGCCATTGATCAAAAAGGCTATTTGTTAGATGCTAAAAAATGTATCTCTTACCTTACCATTGAACTAAGATCTCAAATTCCTGAAGAATTCAAAGATAAAATGGATAACTGGGTTTTTGGCTGTGATATTTGTCAGGATGTTTGTCCCTGGAATAAATTTTCTATCCCGCATGATGAAAAAGAATTTTTACCCAATGAAGAAATGATGAATTTTACCACAGAAGATTGGCATGCTTTGACAGAAGAAAAGTTTGCAGATCTTTTTGAAAGTTCTGCCATTAAAAGAACTGGTTTTAACGGTCTCTCCAGAAATTTGTCATTTATAAAATAATATTTATGCAGATTAATGCACTTTCAAGATATTTCATTATTGCCTTGATAACCCTCCTATTGGGTACTATCATTTATCGGTTTTCTGAAATTATCAGCTACGTTATCATCGCCTGGGTCATTTCTTTAATGGGATCACCCGTAATGAGATTTTTGAAAAAAATTAGTATTGGTAAGTATGTAATACCCAATTCAGTAGCGGCTGCCTTAACTCTAGGCGCTTTCTTTTTTTTAATTGCAGGCATTCTGGCTTTGTTTATTCCTGTTTTTTTTACTCAGGCTATGAATTTATCTGAAGTGGACTATAAATTAATCGCAGTAGCTCTCGATGAACCTTTTCAAAATATACTGTATTGGCTAAAGTCTCATGGCATTCCCGTTGAATTAATTAATCTGGAGGAATTGGTAAGTTCTCTTACTAAAGGTTGGTTTGAGCCTGCTTTGGTAACGGATATTCTTTCTAAATTCTTTTCCACAGCAAGTAGCTTTGTGGTAGCTATAGCATCTATTTTGTTTATTGCCTTCTTCTTTATTCAAGAACAAGGTATGTTTTTAAGCTTTTTGCTCACCTTAATTCCTGATAATTATGTAGAGCAAACTCAAAATGCCATTCAAGAATCTATTAGGATCTTATCAAGGTACTTTAATGGACTGCTATTACAAATGCTCCTTATTACTATTTACATGCTAGTAATGCTATCAATTTTTGGGATAAAAAATGCATTAATCATAGCTTTCTTTGCTGCTCTTATGAATCTTATTCCTTATTTAGGTCCTATCTTTGGTGCTGCATTTGCTGTACTTATAACTCTTTCTTCTAATTTAGATCTTTCATTTTATACTGAGGTTTGGCCTCAATTGGTGACCGTTGTACTTATTTTTGGATCTATGCAAATGTTGGATAATTATATATTACAGCCTTTTATTTTTTCTAAATCTGTTTTGGCTCATCCACTTGAAATATTCGTTGTTATTCTCATTGGCGCCAATTTAGCAGGTATTACTGGAATGGTTCTTGCCATTCCCATTTATACCATTCTTCGCTCTTTTGCAAAAATATTCTTCGAAAAATTTAAAATAGTCCGGTTGATAACTAAAAATATGAATGAGTCAGGATTTTAATTGCCCCCAAATCTGATTAGCTATTTTTGTGGTCAAATCATCTAGGTAAAAACTTCCTGCAACAGGATCTATCACTTCGCCGATGCCTGATTCTAGGGTGAAAATATGATAGATGTGCGCTAAGTTCTCTGGACGCATTTCTTCAGTTATTTCATCAAACTCAAGATATATTAAGTCTGTTCCTCCAAGTATGGCGGAAAGTGTTTTTGCTGTTGCTTCAACTAAAAAGTGATCATTGGACCCATTTCTCAAGACGGGTAAGGTAGAAATAAATAATGGCGGCGCTGGATTTTTCATCTCAAAGGCTTTAAGTATATTTCTCCAAACAATTCTTTGGGCTCGTCCTAAAGCAATTTCAAACAAATAATTAGCGTTTAAATCCCTTGAAAAATAAATACTTCCAAGGAATTCATTAATATGACCCTCACTTATTTCCAATCGTTGAATTAAACTAATAGCCAGCTGAAAGTTCTCTAATATTTGTTGAATAGGGTCTTTCTCTAAACTTTTAAGGTATATATTGTTTGAAATTAAAAGATTATTTAAATCTCTTTTTTCCTGATTTACTTCAAGCCAATAACACGAAGGGAATAATTTTTTTAATTCTTCAGCCTTTGACTTGTTTTTCTCTGTAACATTCAGTTTAAAATTATTTATTCCAATAGAAATGAATGCCTCGATTTCCTTTTCTTTAAGAGTTTCAATTTGATTAAAACTAATACCCCGTTGACATAGATTGTTTTTTCTCCAAACAATAGGTCTCAATTTTTTATCCTCTTTGCCAGAAAAAAGAACAGGAGGCATTATGATCTCATTATTGTAGTGGTAGTTTAAACTTTCTATTGGTTTTCCATTGAGTTCTTTTTCAGCAATTTTAGCCCAATCAGATGGATCAGCTTTTATAAATTTTTTAAAATATTGAGACGATGGATTCATACTTAAACTTTTTGTAAAGCACTTTCTTTCCCAATGTAGGTATTTTATTTCGTGAAAATTTTATGATTTTTGTTCTTTCACAAAACTTTTATTTTACAGGATTGGTTATATTTGCAACAAGTCTTTTTTTTAGATTAAATCTAAATAAATTATAATGATGATAAAGGAACCTATGCGTGTTTACTTAGACAATAACTCAACAACACCGTGTGATCCAAGAGTTGTGGATACAATGTTGCCTTATTTTTATCAGAAACCTGGAAATTCAGCCAGTAGAAATCATCCTTTCGGATGGGAGGCTGAAGAAGGGGTAGATTATGCCAGAGAACAAATTGCAGCTTTACTTAAGGTTGATCCTAAGGAAATTATCTTTACCTCGGGTGCTACCGAGTCAGACAACCTAGCTATTAAGGGTGTTTTTGAAATGTACAGGTCAAAAGGAAATCATATTATTACCGTGACGACCGAGCATAAGGCAGTACTGGACACATGTGATAAGTTAACGGAGGCAGGTGCTGAAATAACCTACCTAAAAGTGGCTGAAGACGGATTAATTGACTTAGCCGAATTAGAAGCATCCATTAAATCAACCACCATTTTAGTGTCGGTTATGTGGGCTAATAACGAAACAGGTGTTATCCAACCTATGAAAGAGATTGGTGATATTTGTGAAAAGCATGGGGTCCTTTTCATGAGTGATGCTACGCAGGCAGTTGGAAAAATCCCTACATACCCTAAGGAAATTGGTGTTCATCTTATGGCGTGGACCAGCCACAAAATGTATGGTCCAAAAGGAGTTGGTGCCCTTTATGTAAGTAGAAAATCTCCTCGCGTAAAAGTAACCGCTCAAATGGACGGTGGCGGTCATGAAAGAGGTATGCGTTCTGGTACCCTCAATGTACCAGGTATCGTTGGTTTTGGCAAAGCAGCTGAAATAGCAAGATTGGAGATGCATTCCGATGCCGAAAGATTAAGTAAACTAAGAGATAGATTAGAGCACGAACTTACCTCAAAATTAGAGGAGTGTTATATTAATGGTAATGTTAATCATAGAATGCCTCACGTTACTAATATTAGCTTTAAGCATGTGGAAGGGGAAGGCCTTATGATGACTTTCAACCAAAATATAGCTGTCTCCTCTGGTTCAGCTTGTACTTCAGCATCTCTTGAACCTTCTTATGTCCTTGTCGCATTAGGTTTAGGTGACGATTTAGCTCATTCTTCTATTCGTTTTAGCCTGGGCAGATTTACTACCGACGAAGAAGTAGATTTTGCAGTGGAAAAATTGGTAGCAGGCGTAAATCACATGAGAGATTTAAGCCCTATTTGGGAAATGTACAAAGAGGGAGTAGATCTTAGCAATGTGCAATGGTCTGAACACTAATATTTTATATCATCCGTTTAAAATTATCATATTATGGCATATTCAGAAAAAGTACTGGAACATTTCCAACATCCTAAAAATGTTGGAACGCTCGATAAAAGCAAATCTACTGTAGGCACTGGTTTAGTCGGTGCTCCTGAATGCGGTGATGTTATGCGTCTTCAAATCGAAGTCGATCCTTCAACGCAGACAATTATTGATGCAAAATTCAAAACCTTTGGTTGTGGTTCTGCTATAGCCTCTTCCTCTCTGGCTACTGAATGGCTTAAAGGTAAAACCATTGAACAAGCTTTAACCATAGATAATATGGATATTGTAGAAGAATTAGCCTTGCCACCAGTTAAAATACATTGTTCTGTTTTGGCAGAAGATGCCATTAAAGGTGCTATCGCCGATTATCAGTCTAAAAATGGAATAGCCGTTACCGCAATGGCTACCGCTCATTAATTTATAAAAAGAGGCTATTTTGCAATTTGTTAAAATAGCCTCTTAATTTTTATGTTATGCTATACGTCGGGGAATCTGCAAAATCTAAAATTGTCGAAATTCGTGCTGATAAAAATATGTCGGATGATTATTTCGTAAGAGTGTCTGTCACTAGCGGTGGCTGCTCAGGTCTAAGTTATCAGATGGATTTTGATAACGAAGGGAAACCCAATGACCAAATTTTTGAAGATAACAATGTTAAAATTGTGACAGATTTAAAAAGCTTTCTCTATTTGTGTAATACTACCTTAGAGTTTTCAGGCGGTCTCGATGGTAAGGGTTTCTATTTTAACAATCCGAATGCTGCACGTACTTGTGGTTGCGGTGAGAGTTTTGCCGTTTAATTGGTGAAGCGGATGGTACAATCGTTGAGCGAATGATAAATGTAGCGTTCGATGCGAAAAGATTCTTTCAAAACTCAACTGGTCTGGGAAATTATAGCAGAACGTTACTAATAAATCTAAATAAATATCATCCTCTTTTATTTAAATTATTTCTTTTTTCTCCTATTTCCTATGTGAATTCTCCTTCATTACCTGAAAAGTATCCTTTTAATATAATAAATCCACCCTGGTACCGACATTTCTTTTGGAGGATTTTTGGTGTACCTAAAGATTGTAAAAAACACCTGATTCATATTTATCACGGCCTAAGTAATGAGTTGCCTGTAGAAATAGGTAAGAATCCAAAGATTAAATGGGTAGTTACTATACATGATATTGCTTTTCTTTATTATAAAATGGATTACTCGTTATTTGATAGGTTTATTCATTTCCAAAAAATAAAATATAGTTGTCAAAAAGCCGATATAGTTATTGCCGTTAGCGAATATACTAAATTAGATATCTGTAAAAACTTTAATCTTCCTCCCGATAAGGTAGAGGTAGTATATCAAACAGTAAACGATAATTTCAAAAAGACCTATACAAAAGATGATTTTCAACATGTTGTAAATCTATATCATTTACCAAATCATTATTTCTTATCGGTTGGAAGTATTACAGCCAGGAAAAATTTACTGTCGGCTTTAAAAGCCTGGAAAGGTCTTCCCACTGAATATCAACGGCCTTTTATAATTATAGGTAAGCCAAATCGTAAATATTTTAAATTAATTAAAGAAGAATTGGATCTCTTTAAAGAAATTTATTCTAATAAAATTATGTTTATCAATGTAGCTAACGAACATTTACCTATCGTTTATCAAAATGCAGAAATTTTTATTTATCCTTCTTATTTCGAAGGTTTTGGTATTCCAGTTTTAGAAGCTTTATATAGTGGTACTCCTGTTATTACAAGTAAAACAACATCGTTGCCTGAAGTGGGGGGTCCAGGTTCTTATTTGGTAGATCCTGCTAATTATGAAGAAATAAAAGAGGGAATTCTCTTTTTCATGCAACATAGAGAGCAAAGAGAACACGCTGTAAATAAGGGTTTTGAGCATATCAAAAATTTTGAAGCTCAAATGGTAACTGATAAATTAGTTCGTGTTTATCAAGGTTTACTTTAATAAGCATTTAGAAACAGGACTATTTTCCCAATGATAGCAAGGCGTATGTCAAAATCAACTTTTTGCCATTTCCTTTAAAGCCGTGATAAAAATATCCAGTTCCTTGGTGGTAGTGTAAATATTAGGTACAATTCTACAACCCTGAACTCCTTGACCATCAATGGCTACTGTCCATATTCTATATTTTTTCAAGAGATTCTCTGCCATTAAAGAGGTTTTCATATTTTTTATACCCACATTGGCGATACCACATACTCTTTGAGGGTCAGACGGAGTATTAACTATTATATTTGGTTCATTACGCACACGGCTGGTCCAATAATTTTGTAAATAGCGTAATCTGGCTTCTTTTTTATCTAATCCTATGCGATGTAAATACTCGATGGCATTTCCAATGGCCAAATCTGTAGCAACGGGATGGGTACCCGTATGATTCATTCTCCTTATGTTTTCCAAAGGATAACCAAAATCACCAAACATTGGCCAAAGACCGCCTATTTTTTCCTTATTTATATATAATAATCCTGCTCCCAATGGAGCAGAAAGCCATTTATGGAGACTGGAACCATAGTAGTCACAATGTAATTCTTTGATGTCAAAGGCAAAATGTCCAATAGCATGTGCTCCATCAACCAGTACCTCCACGCCCTTTTTATGGGCCATGTCACAGATTTTTCTGATGGGGAGTATCTGACCTGTTATATTTACAATATGGCAGACCATAATCAATTTCGTTTTACTGGTTATCGCATTTTCATAAACAGCGACTATTTCTTCATCTGATATTGGGATATTCGGCACATCTACTATTTTTCTAACAATACCATATCTTTCTTCACATAAACGAAAATGCTCTATCATGGCGAAATAGTCTTGATTTGCCATGATGGCCTCATCACCTTTTTTCCAATGAATACCTCCAATGACAGTATCTAAAGATTCTGTAGTATTTCTGGTTATGATGATTTCTTCCGCATCACATTGGATTAGATCCGCAAGTTGTCCACAAACTGCCCTTTTATTATCCCATTGAACGGTTCGCATGTAATGAGAACCCTGGTAATTTACCTCTCTTATATGATGAAGATAGTCTTCCATAATGGCCTGTGGCATAAAACAATAATAACCGTTTTCAAGATTTATGTAATCTGGCTTTAATCGGTAGCCTCCCCTGATTCCTAACCAATAATTTTCGTCCTCTGCTATTTCTTCCACCGATTTATTGGCCACGGTTAGGTTTAACTTTTCTAAGGTGTTAAATAGGGCAGGGGCACCTAAGCCCATGGCAATGGAGTGTTTGAAAAAGGTCCTTTTATCCATGATTATTCGTTTTCTTTAATGGTTTAAATTAAGGGTGATAGGTTTTTATTGCGTTGGATTCCACTTCATTTTTATAAAAATGAACTTTTTTAAACTGTCCTCTCGTGTATCTTAGAGATTGGTCATTAAAATGAGTGGAATTCAGGTCACTTGATGAACCACCGGTGACGATAGAATGAGCATTAATTTTGGGGCCAAATTCCACTACGGCAACAAAACTATTTCCCAAAGTTCCATATCTTTTCTTGGTTCCAGTTTGCGTTTTTGAGCCAAATGCAGCGAGAGACCCCCAGGCAGACGAGGTGAAACTTACAGGTAAACTTTCAAGATCATCATTAAACTCCGGGCGAATACCTGCACTTATTCGTTGAAACCTGTTGATTTCTCCCCATTTAGTGTTCCATGTGCCAAATTGACTGGAGAGTTGATTTATGGCTTTTTCAAAAGCAAGTTTTTTATCTGTTGCCGATAAGTTATTCAGGACATACGCCTCTAAGTTTAGCATAGATTTTGCACCATATCCACTTTTGATTCTGGCAGTTTCCATAATATTTTCCCCATAAAAAACGGCTAGGCTAGTGGCAACGGAGAGAGAATCTCGCTCAAAATTCCAGACGGATAACACTTTGAGCGGATCAGTAAATGTATTTGATAAATCTCCTTGATATAATTTTAGAAGGTCCGGGATAATCTTAGCCAAACCTGGTAAAAAAGGATTGAAAGCCGCTTTAATTAAGCTGTCAAGTGTCCATTGCCCTTTTACATTTTCCAGAATTCTTAAAGCTGCTACGCCTCGGAAATTTTCTTCATCTGGTGCCATATAATCAGGGTATTTTTTTCTTTCGGGACTATATTTTCCGGAGGCAGTGAAAGGATCAGAATTACAGTTCTGAATCCAGCCATTGGCAGGATTAATTATTCGAACCAGTTCTTTGACCGTATGAAATCCTTTCCATTCTGTATTTGAGTTTGATCCATCTAAAAGGCCATTCCAATTATATTCCATGCTTCTTTTTGGCATAAAATTTCCATGCCAATAGGCAATGTTCCCAGAATTATCTGCAAAAACAGTGTTGTTAGACGAATTTGTGTTTAATTTCATTACTTTTTCAAAAGATTTGACGTCTTCTGTTTTAGTTCTTAAAAAAGATTGAGCTAAAGCGTCAATCTGTTCTGTCATCATTCGTATGGATACCCACTTTCCATCCTTTCTTGCAATTATTGGTCCGTGATGTGTGAAATACAAGGTAATTTCCCTCCTTTTTATACCCATTGTAGTTTTAAAAGAAATAATTTCTTTTCTTGTTTTAACGGGTAACCACTTATTCTCGTAGAGATAAAAATAATCTTTGCCTCTTTTTTCAACTGTTTCTAAATATTCATCTGCCACATCCGCGGCACCTGAGGTATGCATCCATCCACATTTTTCATTAAAGCCCTGATAAACAAAAAACTGTCCCCATGTAATAGCACCGTAAGTGTTTAAGCCCTCCTCACTTACTAATTGAACCTCCGTTCTGAAATAAAAAGAGGTATGTGGATTTATAAGTAGCAGAGGATATCCATTTTTTGTTAATTCTGGCGCGATGGCAAATCCATTCGAACCTGCTGGCTCCTGTTCCCATTCAGGTATTTCCGGTACATGATATCCCATGCCATTTCCCTCATAAAAATCTTTTACTCCCTGAACTGGAATAATGGTAATATTTCCCCCAATACTGCCTTCGGTAAATAGTAAAGGCATCCAGGGCTCAAATCTTTGAATGATTTTAGGTTTAACATTTGGATTTTTATGCAGATAATAATTAATCCCCGAGGCAAACCCGTCCAATAAAGCTTTTAACCAGGTAGGTGAACGTAAATAATTGCTTTTCGCAAGTAAGGTATCTGCATACATTCTTGCTCTTGCGTCTTGATAAAAATAATTTTCACCTAGTGATTCCGATAATCTACCTAATGCGTCTAAATAGTTTTCTTCCACCCGATTAAAATCGTCCTCACACTGTGTGTACATTAAACCAAAAACTACATCGGCGTCTGTTTTAGCGTAAATGTGCGGAACGCCATAATTATCTCTTATAATGGTAACATTTTGTGCCCTTTTAGTCCATTCATTTATTTCAGTGGGAGTGAAGGTCTGACCTTTAGAACAGTAACAACTTAGAAGCAATAGGATTAAAATCGGTTTGTGCATGATGCCATATTTTATTAATTTTGAATTTAGGTAAAATATATTAATTATGAAAATATCTGAGGCTCTTTTATCTGATATTCCTGAAATGAATAAATTGGTTAATCACGCCTATCGGGGTGAAGAAGCAAAAAAGGGCTGGACTTTTGAGTCCGATTTGATTGAAGGGGATAAGAGAACCAGTGAGAAGGACCTACTTTTCCTTTTTTCAAAAAAGGAGTCCATTTTTTTGGTTGCAAAAAATGAGGAGGAAAAATTGGTGGGTTCTGTTTATTTGGAGGCAAAAAACGATAATTTATATCTGGGCATGCTTTCAGTCGAACCAATATGGCAAGATAAAGGCATAGGGAAATTACTTGTTTTAAATTCCATCGAAACTGCAAAATCATTGGGTTTAAAGAATATTCAGCTTCAGGTTGTTCATTTACGAGAGGAGCTTATTTCTTGGTATGAAAGGCTAGGTTTTGTAATTTCAGATAAGATTTTACCTTTTGAGGTTCCCGCTGAATTTGGTAAACCTAAAGTGCCAGTTCATTTTATTGAAATGAATTATCCATTAATTATGGACTAACCTTCCTAACGCTATTTCATTATCTTTGTGTAATAATATCGTTATATGGCAAAAAGTAAGGAAGAAATACAAAAGGAAAAGGATGAATT
>Ga0209550_10000614_pt1 | contig 33819 bp, 21 predicted proteins | sample LauGreSuBDMM15SN_2_FD_187567 | JGI IMG/M metagenome (GOLD analysis project Ga0209550, IMG submission 187567) | Freshwater lake microbial communities from Lake Michigan, USA - Su13.BD.MM15.SN (SPAdes) (version 5) | ecosystem: Environmental > Aquatic > Freshwater > Lake | place: Lake Michigan... | reverse complement strand
GACATCTATGTTTTAGAATTGAGCAGTTTTCAATTGGATGGCTGCTTCGAGTATAAACCGCACATCGCGATTTTGTTGAATATTAGTCCGGATCATTTAGATAGGTATGAATATAAATATGAAAATTACATCGCCTCGAAGTTTAGAATAACACAGAAGCAAGATGAAAATGACTTTTTAATTTTTGATGATGATGATAAGGCAATTGGAGAATGGTTTAAAAATAATAAAACAAAAGCACAAATAGTTCCATTTTCGATTTCAAAACAACTTGAATTGGGAGCATCATTAAACAACACAACCATGAAAATAAAAACAAAAAACGACGAATTTACAATGGACACAATGGACATAGCACTAGAAGGGAAGCACAATATTAAAAATGCAATGGCCGCAACATCAGTAGCGCAGTTGCTCAAAATTAGAAAAGAGACAATCAAACAAAGTATGTCGAATTTTGAAGGTGTGCCCCATCGATTAGAAAAAGTGTTGAAAATTCAGCATGTGCAATATATTAACGATTCAAAAGCTACAAATGTAAACGCAACGTTCTATGCGTTAGACAGCATGACTGCGCCGACAGTTTGGATCGTTGGAGGTGTGGACAAAGGAAATGATTACACCGAATTGATGTCGTTGGTTCGAGAAAAAGTAAAAGCCATTGTTTGTCTGGGAATGGACAATAAAAAGATCATCGATACTTTTGGAAATGTGGTGGATATTATGATTGAAGTAGATGACATGCAAGATGCTGTAAAATTATCACAACGCATAGCAGAAAAAGGCGACACCGTTTTACTTTCGCCATGTTGCGCAAGTTTTGATTTGTTTAAAAACTATGAAGACAGAGGAAATCAATTTAAAGCTGCAGTGCAGGATTTGTAAAATAAATTAAATGTTTATTTTGAAAAAATATTATTAAAAATTTTAAATCCTCTCCTTTGGAGGGGCTAGGGGAGGCCTTAATTATGATAAAATTACTCAACACATTAAAAGGAGACAAGGGCATTTGGTCGTTCGTGGCGTTATTAGCCATGTTTTCGTTCATGCCCGTTTTTAGTGCAAGTAGTAATTTAGCTTATATGAACCATGGCACTGGCAATACCTTAGGTTATCTTTTGAAACACGCGGTGCATATTATATTTGGATTTTTTATCCTTTATCAAATTCAAAAAGTACCTTACCATTATTTTCGCAGTATTTCAAGAATTGCTTTACCAATTGTTTGGATACTTTTGACATATACCCTCTTTTTCGGAGTAGAACAAGGCAGTGCAACGCGTTGGATTCAGGTGCCGTTTGTGGGAATTTCTTTTCAAACTTCTGCTTTAGCGTTTATTGTTTTAATGGTTTATGTAGCCAGGTATTTGTCTAAAACACAAACAGAACCATTGACTTTTAAATCTTCATTTATCGATTTATGGATTCCTGTCGGGATAACATTAATGCTAATTTTACCCAACAATTTCTCTACGGCAGCACTAATATTTTCGATGGTGTTGATGTTGACTTTTGTTGGAAATTATCCGTTTAAGTTCATTACAATTGTTATCGGCGGCGGAATTGCTCTTTTTACCTTGTTTATTATCACAGCAAAAGTTGTCGAAAAAACGAATCCTGATAATACACCAAAAATATTTGGGCGGGTAAAAACTTGGGAAAACCGTGTCGGAAATTTTTTTTCTAACAATAATGAAATTTCCGATGATGATTATCAAATTGAAAAAGCAAAAACTGCTATCGCTTCCGGTGGAGTTTATGGTTTAGGGCCGGGGAAAAGTGTTCAGAAAAATTTTTTACCACAATCTTCTTCAGATTTTATTTTCGCCATTATAGTAGAAGAATATGGATTAATAGGAGGATTTGGCGTTTTGTTGCTTTATTTATTATTGTTTTTTAGGTTCATCATTGCTGCACATAAAGCCAATTCACCTTTCGGAAGATTGTTGGTTGTTGGACTTGGGTTTCCAATTATTTTTCAAGCGTTGATTAATATGGGCGTTGCGGTTCAATTATTGCCGGTTACCGGACAGACCTTGCCATTGGTAAGTAGCGGAGGAAGTTCCATTTGGATGACCTGCATCGCTATTGGAATTATAATTAGTGTGACCAAAAAAGAGGAAGAAATTGCGCAAGAATTAGACGAAAGAGAACAAAGAAAAATAGCGTTAGATAAATTAATCGACAAACAGTTGGAAGAGGATGCCACCGAAAATGATGTTCTTGATGAAGAAAACGAAGATTATTCGATTACTGATTCGGCAAGAAATCCGATGAAGGCAGTGAAGAATAAGTAGTTTAAAAAGATAATAGACAAAAAGATAATAGATTTAAGAAAATGGCAAATTTAAAATTCATATTAAGCGGCGGCGGAACGGGTGGACATATCTATCCGGCCATTGCTATTGCCAATGAATTAAAATTGCGTTTTCCAGATTGTGAAATCCTTTTTGTAGGTGCAAACAACAAAATGGAAATGCAAAAAGTGCCTCAGGCTGGATACAAAATCATTGGATTGTGGATTGCTGGTATTCAGAGAAGATTGACGTTCGACAATTCACTTTTCCCTTTAAAATTAATTTCAAGTTTATTAAAATCTAGAACAATTATTCGCGATTTTAAACCCAACGTAGTGATTGGCACCGGAGGTTTCGCGAGCGGACCTTTACTAAGAGTTGCTGCCATCGCAGGAATTCCTACCGTAATTCAAGAACAAAATTCTTATCCAGGAATCACCAACAGATGGTTGAGCCGAAAAGCCAATAAAATTTGTGTGGCTTACGAAAACCTAGAACAGTTTTTCCCTAAAAATAAAATAGTAATGACTGGAAATCCGGTCCGTCAAGATTTGATTGCCATAAAAGGAAAAAGACAAGAAGCCATTGACTATTTTAAACTTGCTGAAGATAAAAAAATACTATTAATTCTTGGCGGAAGTCTAGGTGCAAGAAGAATCAATCAATTGATTGCAAAAGAATTGGTAAATTTTTCATCGCAAGATGTTCAAATCATCTGGCAATGCGGCAAGTTGTACTTTGAAGAATACAAACATTATAACGACAATAAAAGCGTTCAAGTTTTGGCATTTATTGACCGAATGGATTTGGTTTATGCCGCAGCAGATATCGTAATTTCTCGCTCTGGTGCGTCTTCAGTTTCAGAACTTTGTATTGTTGGAAAACCTGTGATTTTTATTCCTTCACCCAATGTTGCCGAAGATCACCAAACAAAAAATGCCAAATCTATTGTCGATAAAAATGGCGCCTTGATGATCAAAGAAATCGAATTGGACACCCAATTCAATACTATTTTTAATAATTTATTGAGCAATCAAAATTTGCAAAACGAATTGTCTGAAAACATTTCGAAGTTAGCCAAAACCAATGCAACAAAAGATATTGTTGATGAAATTATAAAGTTGATAAAATGAACCTGAGCCAAATACATAACGTCTATTTTATCGGAATCGGTGGTATCGGAATGAGTGCTTTGGCGCGTTATTTCAAAACCATCGGCAAAAATGTGGCTGGTTACGACAAAACACCAACTTCATTGACATACCAATTGATAGAGAGTGGTATTGCTATTCATTTTGAAGACAATATCGATTTGATTCCAAAAGATTTTTTTAGCGAAAACACTTTGGTTGTTATCACGCCAGCGGTTCCAAAATCGCATTCACAATGGAATTATTTTTTAGGCAGCCATTTTCAAATTAAAAAAAGAGCAGAAGTTTTAGGCATAATCACAAAAGACACTTTTTGTTTTGCAGTGGCAGGAACGCATGGAAAAACAACCACTTCAAGTATTTTAGGACATATTTTATTCGAAAGTGGCGCAGATGTTACTTCCTTTTTAGGAGGAATTGTCGAGAATTACAATTCCAATTTAATTGGGAACGGAAAAACCATCACCGTGGTGGAGGCAGACGAATTCGACAGGTCATTTTTGCATTTGCATCCAAATATTGCTTGCATTACTTCTATGGATGCTGATCATTTGGACATTTATGGCGACAGTGCTACCATCGAAGCATCTTTTCTAGAATTTGCAGAGAAAATTCAAGACAAGTCGAATTTGTTTATCGCAAAAGGATTGCCGTTGCAGGGCATTACTGTCGCTGTAAATGAAGATGCAAATTACAACGCATTTAACATAAGAATTGAAAATAGTCAATATGTTTTTGATGTGCAAACGCCAACGGAAATCATTGAGAATTTGCAATTCGGTTTGCCCGGAAAACACAATTTGATGAATGCTTTGATGGCAATTGCTATGGCAAAAACCTTTGGGACAACCAACGAGGCTATTGCCAAAGCACTCCTTTCGTTCAAAGGAATAAAAAGACGGTTTTCTTATCAAATAAAAACGGATAAAGTTGTTTATATTGATGATTACGCACACCATCCAACAGAAATAAATGCTGTTTTTCAGGCTGTTTCAGAATTGTACCCCAATCAAAAAGTGCTGGCAATTTTTCAGCCACACTTGTTTAGTCGGACAAGAGATTTTATTGATGATTTTGCGCAAAGCTTATCACAATTTTCAAACACAATTTTGCTTGATATTTATCCGGCGCGCGAATTGCCAATCGAAGGTGTAAATTCTAAATGGTTATTAACAAAAATGACAAATATTAACAAGCAATTGGTATCCAAAGAAAATTTAATTGAAGCCATTAAAAATAGCGATGAAAAAATAATTGTAACCATTGGCGCGGGTGATATTGGCGAATTAGTAAACGATATAAAAACGGCGCTTTTAGCTAAATACAAATAACAAAAAAGAAAAGATTGCAAATCTATTTTAAATTAAAACATTGAAAATAAGATAATTAAAATAACAAATGAAAAATATCAACTGGTTAAATATTTGGATAAACGTAAGATTGGTATTAATGTTCGCATTAGTAATTTTCTTTTATTCTTTTACTTCAATCAGAAATGAAAATAGAAAATTAAAAAAATTGACGGTAGAATTTGTCGGTGAAGACCAAGAATTTTTGAATAAAAAAACGGTTAATAAATTGTTAATAGAAAATAATTCGGACGTAAAAACTATTCGCAAAGTTAATTTAGATTTGAACAACTTGGAAAAATCTGTTAACAACAACGATATGGTCGAGCAATCGGATGTATTTGTTACAATTGATGGTGTTTTGAAAGCAGTAGTAAAACAAAAAACACCTATTGCTAGGGTTTTTAACAAAGACAGTTCTTTTTATATTGACTATCAGGGCGGTAAAATGCCTTTATCTAACATCCATTCTGCGAGAGTTCCGTTAGTTTCTGGCGAAATCAACAAGAATAACAGCAAGAATTTATGCGATTTGTTTCGATTTATTTATAAAGATGAGTTTCTTAAAAAAAATATCATCGGCATTCAATTATATCCAAATGGAGCGATAAAAATGATGAACAGGAATTATAATTATGAAATTGATTTTGGCTCACCGATTAATGTGGAGAAAAAATTCAACAATTATAAGGCCTTTTTTCAGAAGGCAGTTCAAGATAGTACAATTTTAAAATATAAAAGAATCACGCTGCGATTTACACAACAAGTAGTTTGCACAAAATAGTTAGATTATGGAAAAAGAAAACATTGCCGTAGGTTTAGACATTGGAACAACCAAAATTGTTGCCATGATTGGCAAAAAAAATGAATACGGGAAATTAGAGATTTTAGGGGTTGGAAAATCCAAAAGTCTTGGTGTGAAACGTGGTGTTGTAGACAACATTACGCAAACAATTCAATCTATACAGCAAGCCGTTCAAGAAGCAGAAGAAAAATCGGGTTACAAAATAAAAGATGTAGTAGTGGGAATCGCGGGTCAGCACATCCGCAGTATTCAGCACAGCGATTACATCAGTAGAAACAATCCTGAAGAGGTAATTGGCGATAAAGACATCGACATGTTAATTAATCAGGTGCATAAATTGGCGATGCTTCCTGGCGAAGAAATCATCCACGTTTTGCCACAAGAATTTAAAATCGATGGACAATCGGAAATCAAAGAGCCAATCGGAATGTGTGGTGGACGTCTTGAATCTAGTTTTCATGTTGTTGTCGGACAAGCAGCATCTATTCGCAATGTAGGAAGATGTATCCAAAGTACAGGAATTGATTTGGCAGGTTTAACACTTGAACCTTTGGCATCGGCAGAAGCCGTTTTAAGTCAAGAAGAAAAAGAAGCTGGAGTGGCCTTGATTGATATTGGTGGTGGAACTACTGATTTGGCGATTTTTAAAGATGGTATTATTCGTCACACTGCGGTGATTCCTTTTGGAGGAAACGTAATTACAGATGATATAAAAGAGGGCTGTTCGATTATTGAAAAACAAGCCGAATTGCTTAAAACAAGATTTGGTTCTGCTTGGCCAGGTGAAAACAGAGACAACGAAATTGTTTCTATTCCGGGGTTGAGAGGTCGCGATCCAAAAGAAATTTCACTTAAAAATTTGTCAAAAATTATTCATGCTCGCGTAGTGGAAATAATCGAACAAGTTTTTGTTGAAATCAAAGCTTATGGTCATGAAGATCCACGCAGAAAATTAATAGCAGGAATTGTATTGACTGGTGGTGGTGCGCAACTCAATCACATCAAGCAATTGGTAGAATACATTACCGGAATGGACACTAGAATTGGTTATCCAAACGAACATTTGGCCGGTAATTCTGACGAGGAAATTTCAAGCCCTTTGTATGCTACAGCAGTTGGATTGGTAATGAACTCCATCCAAAGCGGAAAGCAAAGTGCAATAAAAATCGAGGTAGAAGTACCTGAAAAACCTGTTTATAGAGCGCCAGTTCGTCAAGAGGTGATCGAAGAAAAACCAATCTATATCGAAGAGGAAGTAGTCGCAGAAGCAAAACAAGTGCAGCAAGTCTTTACTCCGCCAGAATCTACAGAAACAAAAATAAGGCGTTCTTTTTTCGACAAGTATGTAGAAAAAATTAAGGATTTTCTTGAAAATGCAGAATAGACAAAACATCAATTTACAAATTACAATATAAAGACCAAAAATTATGACAAGCAACTCAGATTTTGGAAACATTTCATTTGACTTACCAAAAAACCAATCAAATGTTATAAAAGTTATAGGTGTTGGTGGAGGCGGAAGCAATGCCATCAATCACATGTTTAAGCAAGGAATCAATGGTGTAGATTTTATCGTTTGCAACACAGATTCTCAAGCTTTGCAAAACAGTCCGGTGCCAAACAAAATTCAGTTGGGTGTGAACCTTACCGAAGGACTGGGCGCGGGTGCCAACCCAGAAGTGGGACAACAATCTGCAATCGAAAGCATTTCTGAAATTGAAAAAATGTTGGACAGCAATACCAAAATGGTCTTTATCACTGCCGGAATGGGTGGTGGAACGGGTACTGGTGCTGCACCTGTAATTGCTCAATTAGCAAAAGAAAGAGATATTCTTACCGTTGGAATCGTAACCATTCCTTTTCAATTTGAAGGGAAAGTGCGCCAAGAACAAGCCATTATTGGTGTTGAAAAATTAAGAAAACAAGTAGATTCTTTGATTGTTATCAATAACAATAAATTGAGAGAAGTTTATGGCAACCTTGGTTTTAAAGCTGGGTTTTCAAAAGCGGATGAAGTGTTGGCCACAGCATCACGTGGAATTGCAGAAGTAATTACGCACCATTATACGCAAAACATCGATTTAAAAGATGCGAAAACAGTTTTATCTAATAGCGGAACTGCAATCATGGGATCTGCGATTTCTGTCGGAGAACACAGAGCAAAAACGGCCATTGAGTCTGCTTTAGATTCACCGTTATTGAATGACAATAAAATTACTGGAGCCAAAAACGTTTTGTTGCTTATCGTTTCTGGAAACAATGAAATTACAATTGATGAAATTGGAGAAATCAGTGACCATATTCAAGCAGAAGCCGGTCATAATGCCAATATAATCATGGGTGTTGGCGAAGACGAAACCCTCGGAGACGCCATTGCTGTTACAATTATCGCAACTGGTTTCAATATCGAACAGCAAAATGAGATAGTAAATACAGAGCCAAAAAAGATTATTCATACCCTTGAAGGAGAGCAAAAGCTTACCCATAATCTTTCAGAAAAAGTAATTTCATCATTTGATTTTACTCCTCTTGACTCAACTAATAGCGAAGAAAAGATTGTTCATAATTTGATTGAAGAGTTGCCTGCTGTATTTGCAGAAAAAATAATCGAAGAAGTAAAAACTGAACCAAAATTCGAGTTTGAATTAGTGCCTACAACAGCATTTATCAAAAACTTAGATGTTACTTTTGAGATTGTTTCACCTGCTATTGAGCAAGATTTTTATTTTTCGCTTCCAGAAGTGAAAGAGGATGTTGCATTGGAATTTGCAAAAAAGATAGAACTAGAAAAACCAATTTTTGTAGCTAAAGAAGAAGAACAAATCACTTTTTCTTTCGATTTACCCCTTGCAAAAGCGGAACCTAAATTTGTGGCACAGAAAGAAGAGAGTTTGCTTTTTGAAGTGTCCAATGAAACCAGAGAAATTAAAGTCAATGAACCAATGCAAGTTGTACCTGTAACAGAATTAAATGAAACAGGTATCATTCGTTATTCTTTAGAAGAATATATGGAAGCACACAAAGAACTTGTAGAGCCGAAATCAACTTTAACGGAAGTTGCAGAACCAGAACATGAGTCTTTAAAAATTACTTCAAAAATTGTAGAAGAAACACCAAACTATTTCATGGACGAGAACATTTCTCCTACCGAAATGTCACTTGAGCAAGTATCTCGTTTGCGCGCAGAGGAAAGAAGAAGAAAACTTAAAGAATTCAATTATAAATTCCACAGCAATGCGTCACGCATAGATGAAATTGAAAAAGAACCAGCATACAAGCGCTTGGGTGTAGATATTTCTAGCACTCCTGCCAACAATAATCAGTCGCGCACATCACTCGGATTGGACAGTAACAACGATTTTCAGTTGCGTTCGAACAACTCCTTTCTGCATGATAATGTGGATTAATTAATTTATTCCAAACTTTTTTTTAGCCCGAAGATTGTAATTAATTTTCGGGTTTTTTTTGAAATGAACTTTGCAACTATTGTATTTATAAGGATAAAAGGCTATTTTTGTAACGGCCAATCTAGCTATTAATTTTAAAATAAAATGCTATCCATTGCTATATAAGTCCATTGCCAATATTCATAACAAATTTTTTTGCAAATAATAATTTATCAAATAATTCGGATTTAGAAAATGCTAAAATCAGAATTCTAAATTCTAAAATCATAAATCAAATGAGTTTATCAACACAAATCATGGACGAAATGAAAACCGCCATGAGAGCAAAAGATACAGTAGCTTTAGAAGCATTGCGTGCCATCAAATCTGAAATTCTTTTGGCGCAAACGGCTACGGGAAGCAAAGAAGAAATCTCTGAAGAAGACGAAATCAAACTGCTCCAAAAATTGGTGAAAACCAGAAAAGACAGTGCTAAAATTTTCACAGAACAAAACCGAATGGATTTGGCTGAGCCAGAATTGGCACAAATTGCGGTTATTGAGAAATTCTTGCCAGCGCAATTGAGCGAAGCAGAAGTAGAAGCCGTCATTGCGAAAATCATTGCAGAAACTGGTGCTGCTGGTATCGCTGCAATGGGGAAAGTAATGGGCATTGCCGCGGTACAATTGGGTGGCACTGCAGAGGGAAAAACCATTTCTACTATCGTAAAAAAGTTATTAACCTAAGCAAATTATCAATCATTTTGTATGACAATGATGTGTTTTCAAATCTGAAATCTCCCATCGTTAATCAACAATCACAAATCAACTGGCTACGTAGTTCAACTGGATAGAATATCAGATTTCGGCTCTGAGGGTTGGGGGTTCGAATCCCTTCGTGGTCACTGTAAACCTTTTAAGTATTCAATTAATAAGGGTTTTAAAATTTAAATAAAGTTGTAAGTAAAATTTTGATTGTAAATAAGTTTTTTTTGAAAAAAATATTCTTTAAACCATTAATAGAAAAAACTTAATTCGTTTATTTGGTAATAGGAGAAAACTTCGACTTTTTTACTGTTGAGGTTTATGTCAGTTGAACCATTATACAATGCAATAAATTTACATTAGCATTTTTTTCTTTTGGTTCTGGCTTTTTCAACAATTCTTATTTTTTGCAGGTAGGTTTAACAAAATTAACTTCATAAGCTTAAAATCTTAAGCTCTTCAAATAGAGTGATTTTTTAGAAATTTTATAACCTTTTTGCGACAGGTCTTTATTTTCGAAGAAAGCCTCATAATTAAGTGGTTTTGCTGATTTTTTGTATTTCTCCAATAGCGCAATATTAAGCCATTATTAAGATTTAAGCGATACGCATTGACTAAACCTTTCGTCAAATATTTTTATTTACTTTTACCATTGCTATAATGTCGTTTAAGCTTTTTCAAGTGAAATAATCTTTTTTAGAGATTATGGCGTATTTCGAAAATTTGATGCTTTTGGATAAATTTTTAAGTTACTATTTTAAACAAGATTTGATGAAAATTACAATCATAGCTGGAGCAAGACCAAATTTTATGAAGATTGCTCCTTTGGTTCATGCTATTAAAAAAGCCCAAATAAAGGGCAATAACATCTCTTTTCGCTTGGTGCATACCGGACAGCATTTTGATGAAAAAATGAGCCATACTTTTTTTGAAGAATTGAATATTCCATTGCCGGATATTAATTTAGACTGTGGCGGCGGAACGCAAGCGGAACAAACAGCTGCAATTTTAATTGCTTTTGAAAAAGAATTACTAAAAAACCCTACAGATTTGGTTTTAGTAGTTGGTGATGTTACTTCAACAATGGCTTGCAGCATTGTAGCCAAAAAGTTAAATACAAAAGTTGCTCATGTTGAAGCTGGTATTCGGTCCTTCGACCTCACTATGCCCGAGGAAATAAATAGGATGGTTACTGACAGTATTACAGATTATTTTTTTACAACATCCGAAGTCGCTAACGCGAATTTAATTGCGCAAGGCATAAATCCCGCGGCAATTTTTTTTGTTGGAAATGTAATGATCGATACCCTATTAGCTAATCAATTAAGATTTAAAAAGCCATCTTTTTTTGATGAATTGAATTTACAAAATAAAAACTATTTTGTACTTACTCTGCATCGTCCTTCCAATGTAGATGAAGCAGATAGATTTAAAGCGATATTACTAGAAATAATCAATAGTGCTAAGAATTTGCCTATTGTTTTTCCGATTCATCCAAGAACGGCAAAAATATTTTCTGAATTAGAAATAAGCGCAGATAACTTAATAATTGTACCACCTTTGGGCTATTTAGAATTTAATTATTTGGTGGAAAATGCCAAAGCTGTCATTACAGATTCTGGCGGAATAACCGAAGAAACTACAGTGATGGGTGTGCCGTGCATCACTTTGCGAGACAATACCGAAAGGCCAGAAACCGTCTTGATAGGAACCAATGAATTAATAGGAACAGATTTAAAAGCAATCCAACCTGCATTTGAAAAATTATTTTTAGGCAATTGGAAAAGAGGAGGTATTCCACAATTATGGGACGGTCAATCCGCGATAAGAATAGTGGAATGCCTTTTGAAATTGTCTTAAAAATATTTTACTTTTAACTAATTTTCCTGAGCCGTTAAGAATTCGGAGTACCATTTTCCAGATTGCTTAATGGTTCTTTTTTGGCTGCTGTAATCTACATGAATTAATCCAAAACGCTGCTTTAAACCTTCTGACCATTCAAAATTATCCGTCAAGGACCAAACAAAATATCCGCCTAATTTTGGACAATTTTGTTTGGCTCTGAGCACCTGCTCTAAATGAGATTGAAGGTAATAGACCCGGTTTTCATCCAGAATTTCTCCATCAACCATTTCGTCAAAGAACGATGCGCCATTTTCGGTCACCAGTATTTTTTTTACCCCTTTATAGGCATGGAATTGAGCAATCATTTGAAATATTGACTCTGGATATACTTCCCAATTCATCGCGGTACGATGAACTTTTCGCTTATTGGCAGGAATTACTTTAGCATTCAAATGAGGGGTAAAGATGGTGTGTGCTACTACTTCTCGGGTATAGTTTTGAATGCCTATAAAATCAAAAGTTACCTTCATCAATTCGTCATCACCTGCCAAAGTGTATTTCTCAACTTTTTTTAAAAAGGGTAAAATATCTTTTGGATAGCCCAATCCTAAAGAGGGTTCTATAAAAAGTCTATTTAACAAAGCATCTACTCTTTTGGCAGCAATTTCATCGTTTCTGGAGTAGGTAATTGGTGTGATGTAGGAACAAGAAAAAGTAGTTCCAACCATTGCCTCGGGATCAATTGCCTTGATTGTTCTGTATCCAATTGCTTGACAAAGCACAGCGTGATGCATAGCGGGAATAAAATATTTGAAGCCTTTTTTACCTGGGGCATGCAACCCCAGAAAATATCCAGCACCCGTAAAAACCATCGGTTCATTTAAAATCATCCAATATTTCACTTTACTTTTAAAAGCAGTTACGCACACTTCGATGTAGTTTTGAAACCAATCCAAAATTTCCCTGTTTGCCCATCCGCCTTTTAATTCTAATTCATTCGGTAAATCCCAATGATAAAGTGTGATAAAAGGTTCTATTCCATTTGCTAAACAACAATCAATTACTTTGTGGTAAAAATCTAATCCTGCAGCGTTAACTTCGCCTGTTCCATTCGGAATTATTCTTGCCCAAGAAAGGGAAAATCTGAAATTCGGAATGCCCATTTCTTTGATTAATGCAATGTCATTTTGATAATTGTTATAAAAATCGGTTGCTTCAAAGTGATGGTCATTATTGTGTATTTTGTCTTTCTGGGTAACAAAAGTATCCCAAATTGACGCGCCTTTGCCGTCTACGTCGTGTGCGCCCTCTGTTTGCAATGCCGAAGAAGAAATGCCCCAAACGAAATCATCTCCATAATGTTTTTTAGTATATTGAAAACTGGTCATTGGCTATAGAAATGAGGAATTTTGTTCGATATCGTGGTGCGTATTTATTTTTTGTTTTTCAACATGGTTTTCTACAATCAGGTTGATGATTTCTTCTGTTGCATCCGGATAATCAACTTTTATTATCGTATCGTCTAGTAGCCAAGCTCTTACCAACGGAACAGCTTTTACATTAAACTTATTAATCACGTTGACACCCATCGATTGAAGCATTGCAGCATTGCAAAACTGTTCATATTGTTTTTTCATCGGGACTACCAATAATTTCTTTTTTAGAAACAATGCTTCACTTACAGTCCCAAATCCAGCATTACAAAAAACCCCTTTGGAAGAAGCGATACTTTTTAAAAATTTATCACTGTTGATCGGCATGATATGAATGTTATGGTGTTTTTTTTCTTTTTTATTATGTTTTGAAAATACTTGCCAATTTACTTCATGTATTTTTTTTAAGCATTTAATAATTTGCTCGTCATTGTAAGAAGGAAGGTAAACTGTATAATGACCTTCATTTGTTGCTGCCAATTGACGCACTTCTTTTCTGATAATTGGTGTAAAAACAGTTGCGTCTAATTTTGTAAAATGAAAGCCATAATTAAAGGTTGTGGGTGCGTAGTTTTGTAAAACCAATTTCCCAATAACATCATTGTTCTTTGGTTTTGGTGCCAATGGATGAAGTGTGGCTACTTGATTGCTCAACCCTATGCAAACTCTTTTGGCTTTGAGCGCTGCCCAACAAGAAACGGGTTCAAAGTCACTGATGATTAAATCATATTCTTTTACATCCAGTTTTTTGATTTCTTTTAATAGCTTGATTGAATTTAGTTTTACAAAAGTTTTCCAAAAATCAACTCCGCCTTTCTTTCCAAAAATAAATGACAGTCCATTAAATTTGTATTTCACCTTAAATGGAAGTTCAATATCAGATTGAATGCCGCTGACAAGAATGTCTAAATCGCCTTTTTTTTGTAAGTACGGAATAATTTCCATTGCCCTAGTAATGTGGCCATTTCCAGTTCCTTGAACAGCATATAAAATTTTCATTAAGAAAAATTGATTGTAGTTAAAATATCATTGTCTTTCAAAAAACCATTCAACATTTGGTCAAAAATGGCTTGGTTGTTTAATAAAACTAATTCGTCCTCAGTGTCTTGAATAACGTCAATAAAATGAATGGGATTATATTTAAACAAAGTCCATTTTTTGTTGTTGTATTCTAATGCGGTAAGGTTTTCAATCCAATCTCCAGAATTTAAATATTCTACTTGCCCTTGTTCTGTCTGAATTGTTTTCATTTCAGGATGGTGAATATGTCCGCATAAAACGTAATCATATCCATTAGAAATGGCAATATCTGCTGTGGTTTTTTCAAAATTATTGATGAATTTCACCGCTTCTTTTACACTGTTTTTAATGTTTTTTGACAAGGAGATTTTGCCTTTTCCCATTTTTACAGAAAACCAATTGCACATGGCGTTAATTAAAATCAATAAATCATAACCATGAGAACCTAAGCGCGTCAACCATTTGGAATGCTGCATCGTAACATCAAAAACATCTCCGTGAAATATCCAAGTTTTCTTTCCATCAAGGTTTAAGAGTAATTTATTTTCTATTGATAAATTACCCATTTTAAAACCCGCAAACTTCCGCAACATTTCATCGTGATTACCTGTAATATAATAAACTTTTACGCCTTTACTCGCCCAATTCATTATTTTGTGCACCACTTGCATGTGCGACTTTGGCCAAAATCGCTTACTAAATTGCCACATGTCAATAACATCGCCATTAAGTATGACTATTTTTGGTTTTATACTGTTTAAATAATTTAAAAGTGATTTGCTTTGACACCCATAGGTTCCTAAGTGAATATCTGAAAGCACCAATAAATCTATTTTTCTTTTGGATTGTTTTTTGTTTTTAGACATGGCTATGTTTTTTTTTCTTGCGACAGTCAATCGTCTGACAAAGTGGTTTTATGTTTGGGTTGATTTTGGCAAACTTGAATGGGGTTGGAGGTAAGAGCCGCGATTTGCAGTGTGCAGTCGACTGAAATTGAAGGCCGGTATTAAAGATATTTTTCAATACAATTGTTGAAATTATATTACGAGCTCGTTATTTTATGTTAACAAAACTACATGCAAATTGTAAATGAGGGATTACGTTATTATTAATTTTACGTTAATCAATCTAGTGTTAAGGTTAATTTATCTTTTAGATTAACCTATATTAAGATTGCCGCCCATTTATTGTTGTGCACTATTTTTTGGATGGTAAATGCTATTAAAATGTTTGTTTTATTTCAAAAAAAAAACCGTCACTCTAGAGGACGGTTTTGTAGATAAATCGATGTGTGTTCTTAGGTGACTTTTTTAAATTAATTTATTTTAAAAGTTACTCTTCGTACTAGTTGTCTTGCACTATTCGAATCTTTATTGGCAGATTGGTCTTCGCCTTCTGACATTATTTTTAATTGTGATTCATCGATTCCCGAATCAATTAAAATATTTTTTACAGATTTAGCTCGTTCTGTGCCAAGTTTATCATTTAATTGTGTTGGACCAGTTACATCACAATGGCCAATAATTGTAACAATTGCGTTTGGATTTTTCTTTAAATAGGTTTTAACATAATCGAGTCCTGTGTTTGACATTTTAGTTGGAGTTGTTTTATTCACTTCAAAATAAACTGCTATATAGCCATCCTCAATCAAATATTTTACAATTTCATCGTGATTTAAAGTAGGATTGCTTTTTGCAATTGTTGCTATATTTTTTTCAACATTATTTTGCGTTGCATTAACAGCCGTATTTCTTTCTAATTGATCTGGAGTGCCATTTTTATCAGCGTCAATCATCACGCCTTTGGTGTCAACACTTATTCCAGTTACTGAATTGTTTTCTTGGTCTAAAAAATCAAGAACGCCATCTCGGTCGGTATCGTTCATTTGCACTTGAATTTGTTCCACACTTTTTTCTAAAAGTGCAATTCTCTTCGTTAAACTATCATTTTTAAGTTGTAGCATTTCTGGTTCGGTTGCTGCCCAGTCTGCATGCGTTTTGTGTTTTCCAAAAACATAATTTAATCCAAATGAAGCGCATATTAATTGACCTGATAAATTATTGGTTTTACTTGCGCTACTTCCGTCCCAATTTAATTTTTGTCTGTAATTGTTCTGTACATAAAAATCAAATTGAGCAGCGAGTTTGTTTGTGATTCTAAATTGTGGAGAAAGTCCAATCATAATTCCAAAATTATTTGCATTTTCATTATAATTTTGGTCGTTTCCTCCCTTATTAGTGGTTTTTGAAATCATGTGATCGAATTTCAATCCAGAATGGAAAAGAATCCCAAATCTTCCAAATACTTTTTCTAAATCCATCAATCTAGCAACATTTACTACACCTTCAAAAGACATTCCGTATTGTTGCATTTGGAAAGGCAAACTATTATTTTTTGAAATTGGCCTTAGTTCTTGGCTGTTCATCGCAACTTTCAAACCAAATTTTTTACTGATCATGTATCTTGCTCCAAAAGAAAAACTATTGATGTCTAAACCACCAGAAATGGATTGGAATTTACTTGTGTAGTAACCTTCTGCATATGGTCTTGTTCCTTTTGCGTTTCCAAAAGACGCTTCAATTGTCCATTTGTTATAACCTTTTGAAATAGAATCAGAAGTTGTTTTAGGAGCTTGTTCTTCTGTTTGAGCCGTTAAATTAAAAGCGTTTAGTAAAAACAGATAAATTAGGAGTAAATGTTTTGTTTTCATTTTTGTGATTAATTTGTTTGTTGTGTATTATTTTTTTCTGTGTTGTTAATATTTGATTTTCAATGATAAATTAGCTTTTTTTATTTTTAAACAATTTGAAAAAGTGCTTTGGTTTATTTTCCTCGTCATTTCCGTAACCATAACCATAACCATAACCATAACCATAACCATAATTGTAACTGTATTTATTATTGTAATTACTTTTTATGCCGTTTAAGATATAGGCCATGTTTTTTAGTTTGTTGTCAGTGAAAAGATTTTTTGAATAATTGATTAACTCTCTATCAGTAAAATTGTACCTAGTGATATAAACTGTTAAATCTGCGTATTTTGAAATTAGTAAAGTGTCATTAACATAAATTGTGGGTGGACAGTCAATAATGATATAGTCAAATTCTTTTTTAGCTCCTTCTATTAACGTTTCAAATCTTTTATTTGAAAATAGGTTGGACGGATTTGGTGGTATTAATCCTGAAAACAGAATACTTAAATCGGAATTATAACTAGTGCTTTTTACCAAAAGATCTCTCCAATTTAGATTGTATTCGCTTAAATAACTCGAAAGTCCAACACCTGTAAAATCAATATTTAATGCTTCTGCAAGTCGAGGTTTTCTCATGTCAGCACCAATCAAAAGCACTTTATGATTATAACTAGCAAGTGCAAGCGATAAATTCGAAGTAATAAATGTTTTGCCTTCTCCCATAATCGAAGAAGTAACTAAAATTACTTGGCCACTATTGTTGTTTTCATTCAGTGGAAGAGAGAACTTGACATTAGAAGTCAATAGTCTAAAAATTTCGGAATGAACAGAACGATCGTTCTTGTCTAGGAATATTTTATTAGTTGCAAAAAATGGAATTTCTCCGATAATTGGAATTTTAGCATTGATAAATTCGGAGTCGCTAATCGATTTTATTTTTGTGTTAAAAAAGAAGTAAAGCGATAAAAAGGCATAAGGAAAAATCAATCCAATTAGAAAAGCAGAAAGAAATAAAATGTCTTTTTTTGGTGCTACAGGGGACAAACTAGCATTAGCAAAGTCGATTACTTTTATAGAAGGAGTAGTAATTGCATAAGCAATTGCCGATTCTTCTCTTTTTTGAAGCAACAATAAATATAAATTTTCTTTTACTTGCTGTTGGCGTTCGATGCCTCTCAGGATTTTTTCGTTCGTTGGTAATTTATAAACTAGACTATTTGACCTATTAAAGTTAACTTGTTGTTGTGCAAGATTGATGTTTAATTGTTTGATATAACTATCGATAGACTTATTTATATTACTTCGTGCCGATGCAATTTGCGATTCTATATTAGTTACTATTGGATTTTGTTTTCCTGCAGTTTTTAAAAATTTGTCCCTTTGAAGGATTAAATTGTTAAATTGGTCAACCAAATTGTTTAAAATGACATTGTCAATCCCAATGTTGCTGGGTAAAAGACCAAAAGCTTCACTTTTAATCAATGCTTCTTTTAGCAAATTAGATAATTCAATTTGGGTTTCTGCATTAAAAAGTTGTTCTTTAGATTCGAACTTTTTCTGAACATCAATCACTGCATCGTCTTGAATAAAACTTAATTCGTTAGAGCGTTTGTAATTCTTCTTTCTATTTTCGATAGTGTCTAATTCGGTACTTAAATAATTGAATCTATCATCAATAAATTCAATGGTTCGTTTAGAGACTAATTGCCGATCATTAATACCGTCTTCATTAAATTTTTGAACGATTTCATCAATGATCGCTTTTGATTTTTGAACATTTACATCTTGAAGAATAATAGAAAGAATATCGCTTTGTTTGCCATATGGTTCAATTCGGATATTGTTTATTAATGATTCAATTGTGTTTGAAGAATTATTTAATTCTACATAAAATTCTGTTTTTTTTATTTTATTGTTAAAACCTGGATTTGGTTCAATCAAAAATTCATGGTTGTAAATTTTCGTTTTTACACGACTTCCTTTAACTTGAAAACTGTTTTGATTTGTTGAAATGCTATAACCATCTTTATCCAATTTAATTTTAAAACTTAGTTTTGGAAAAATAGTATCTGTTTTTTCAATGGAAGTAATTTTTATCGGAATATTCCAAAGTTCTATATTTCTAATTTTTCCTTCGGTAAAATAACTGGTGGTGAGATTCAAATCAGATACTACCAAGTTCATCAATCTTTTAGATTTTAGCGTTGCAATTTCATTTTCTAGCTTTACATCAGAATTATTTGTAAATACGGAATTAAAGTCAGCAGGTAATTTTATGTTATTATCTTCACTTAAAATTTTAATTCTTGATTCTGTTTGATATACCGGACTTTTATATTTTATGTAGAAATAAGTAGCAGAAAGACAAAGCAATAATGAAAGCAAAAACAGCTTCCAGTAGGAAGTGTATTTGCTCAGTTCTTTCTTGATGTTTACTTGATTTTGTATGTTTTGTAATTTCATAAATTATTTTTTAAGCAGCAATAATCCTGTTAATAACAACGAAATTAAAGAAATAAAAGTTGCAGCATTGCCAATCACTCCCGCTGATTTTATTTTGGCATTATTAGGATTTACAACTATCACGTCGTTTTGTTTAACATAATAACTGTTGGTCTCAAACCAGTCAGTTGAGGTTAAATCGATGTGTGTAATTGTTTTTGTATTGTTTTCTTGTCGGATAAGAATTACATCATTTCTCTTGCCATTGATTGTTAAATCTCCTGCCAATCCAATTGCTTGTAGCAACGTGAGATTTTTTTCGCTAAACTCGAAAGTTCCTGGCATTTTGACCTCACCCAAAACAGTAACTTTACCATTCAAAGCCCGCACAATTACAATAGGATCTAACAGATGTCCATCTGTAATTAGTTTTTTTGTTAAAAATTGTTCGAGTTCATTGATTGACATTTCGTTTACCTTAATTGTTCCCAAAACAGGCAATTTGATTTGTCCCAGATTACTTACTAAATAGCCCTTATACTTAAGTACTTGAGGTTGCTGTGTATTGTCTGAATTTTCAGTCAGGTCTAAATTATATGATTTTGAGGTTTCAACGTCCTTTGAATTAATTCGTATACTAAGAATGTCGTTGGGCTCAATTTTTTGATCTAAAATCAAGTTGCCATCAAAAGTGGATTTTCCACCTGATTGGAAATATAAAATGTCTTTCTTAGTTGAACAAGATAGGAATTGTATAAAAACTAAAAAAATAGCAATTGATTTTAACTTACTTCTGATATTCATGTATTGTTTTTTTATTTGCAACTAAATTAAATAATAGAAAGGGCAGTGAATAAAAAAATACTCCCATTACTATTGTAACAAAGATTTGCAAATTTATATTTAAATTATTAAGAAGGCAACTTGAGGCCAATAAAATGATTGTTATTGATGACAATAACAAAGTTGCTTCCCAATGTTTTAAACCAATTGAAATTAATCGGTGATGAATGTGATTGGAATCAGCATGAAATGGGCTTTTTTTCAAAATAATCAATCTTATTAAAACGATTCTTAGCGTATCTATAAGAGGGTAAAAAAATAGTGAAATTAAGATTATTGTTAAATTTAAAGAACTATCTAACGTAGATTTAGCAAACGAAAAAGCAATTATAGTTAAATAGGCAATCAAAAAACCAACAATCATTGAGCCTGTATCTCCCATGAAGATTTTCTTTTTAGTAGAAAAATTATAATAAAGAAATGAAACTAAAGCTCCCGTTAATGAAAATGAAATCAATGCATATTCGGGTTGACCTAAGATATAAAAAGCAATACCAATACCTAATGAGAACAATATGCCAATTGACCCAGCAAGTCCATCAATGCCGTCAACGATATTGTAGGCATTAATTATTAAGAGAAACACAAAAAGAGTAACAAAAATAGACAAATAGTAGTTCAGTTGATGGATGCCAAAAACGCCGTGAAAACTAGCAATTCTTATATCTGATATTAGAATGACAATTAAAGATGCAATTATTTGCCCGACAAATTTTTTCTTTGCCGATAGCATATGAATATCATCTTTAACGCCCATAAAAAACAGTATAATAATTGCTGCGATAAGTGAACTAAAATTTTTACTTTCAAAAATGGAGGAGTATAGTGTGATTGTTAAAATTACTCCAATAAAGATACCAACACCACCGAAAACTGGTGTGCTTTTGGTATGTGAACATCTATCAGTTGGAACAGGAACTAATCCGTTTTTAACTGTGATGTATCTTATAGAGGGGATTGAGAAGTAGGTTATAAGCAACGAAAGTAAAAAGGCAATTGCCAATATAAGTTCATTGTCTAATGAAATGTATTTTAAATATGAGATCATGAATTTAAATAAAAAAACAATTAAGGGTAAACTACATTAATATTTTGCAAAGCAAAGATATATTTATGACATTTAAAATTTTTGTAAAATAAAATCAAATCAATTGATTTTTTTATTGAAAAAGGATATGAAACTCCTTTTTCTTTATCTATTTTAAATAGTAGAAAGGCGTATTAAAATACGCCTTTCTAGTTATTTAAAAATTTTGTTTAACAAATTGAAAACTAGTTTTTAACTAATTTTTTAACTATGATTTCATTGTTAGCGGTATTGTAAAACTTAACAAAATAAACTCCATTTTTAAAGCTTGAGATGTTTTCGTTAATTGTATTTGTACCTTCTTGTAAATTTAATGATTTAATTGATTTTACAGATAATCCATCCATAGAATAAATTTCCACATTTACAGTACCCGCTTTTACAGCATTAATAGAAAGGTTTAACTCGCCAGTAGTTGGGTTTGGATAAACTTTAGTGTCATTCATCAAAGCAATAACTTCAACGTTTTCTGCCATTCTTCCAGTACAAGTTCCAGTAAGTGTTAACGTTTTATTAGTTAAGCTGTTTCCATATCCATTGATAGAAGTGATTACCAAAGTTTTTGGAGTTAACGATGATAAGTTAGCAGGATATGCCACATCAAAAGTCAAATCGCTTGTAGTTAACACGTTTGAGTCATTAGTAGCATTACTTGCTGAAGTAACGATTGAACCAATCGGAGCAGTAATTCTATAACTAGTAGCCAAAAGTGAAGCAGTGATAGTGTATGTTTTTGTACTTCCATTACAAACACCAACTATTTGTCCAGCTACTACAGAAACAGCTGCAGGTAAGCTAGCGGTAACCTTTAATAACTTAGCAGTTGAAGTTGAAGCAGGTGTCAAAGTACCATTTGTTAATACTTGAGACATTCCAATTCCATTTTTAGCTTTTACACCCAAATACATTGTTGTAGTTACAGTTCCAGGAGCTACGTTCAAGAAATTGATTGTAATAGAACGAGAAGTTGTGCTATTAATTGTAGTGATTCCATCAACAGTAGTTGAAACCGCTCCAACTGGAAGATCAACAGCGTTTACACCTGCTGGCAATTCCCAAACATAAGAAGAAGCTGTAGCAATTGCACTAGCAGTCAAAGTTAAAGGAGTTGAAGTTCCCACAAATTTACTAACTACAGTAACAGCAGTCGTTGGTGTAGCAGAAGCTGGATTTGTTAAAGTTAAAGTTGGTACAGTAGGTAATGCAGCAGTTAATTTCAATAATTTTGAATTTCTCACTGTTGCAGTTGGATTAGTTAAAAAGTTAACCAATGACAAAGTAGAAGTTACATTTGTACTTGGAGGCACTGGTGCTGTAAAAGTATTTGTGTAAGTGTTATAAAACAAGATTGGGTTGTTTGCTAAATAATCTACGTTAGTTAAATTACTTGAAACAGAAGTTCCAACGCCATTTATTGCTTTAACTCCAGGATACATTAATGTTGTAGCTGAGTTAGTCACTCCTTCAAATGAAACCAAAATAGATGGTTTGTCACTTGTAATTACAGTTCCATATTTGTTATTGTATGGAAGGTAAGCTTGTTGACTTGATGCGTAAGGAGTGTTATTTGAACTACCAACAATTTTTTGAACACAAGTAGAAGTAGTTATAATAGTTGATACACCATTAACCATTACAGTATATTTATTGTAAGTTACGGTCCAAAAAACAGTTCCTAAAGCTGAAGGAGCTGAAGCTGGCGTTACAAATGGTTCAGCAGTGTAGTTTAAAGTTGTTGTAGTTGGAGTCGCTCCGTTTAACACTAAAGACACACCTGCTGGCAATTCCCACTGATAAGAAGCTGGGAAAACAAGAGTAGCAGGGAAAATAGCATTTGTAGCAGCGTAAGATGCAGTTAAGGTTAAAGGCGTTGTAGTACCCATAAATTGTCCAAATGTAGTAAGTGCAGTTGCTGGAGTAGCAGATGCTGTATTGTACATTTTTAAACCAGTTGGTGCAGCAGGTAAAGCTTTTGTAAGTGAAAAAGTTTTTGCAGCTGTTCTACATCCACTTTCATTTTGTGCTTGCACTTGAATTGTACCTAAAGTTCCAACTCCATAAGCTACATCATTAAAGTTAACTGTTATAGAATTAGTTCCTTGACCTTCAACAATTCTCACTCCTTGTGGTACAGTCCAAACATAAGTTGGTGTTGGAGACGAAGTAAAAGCTGGAATACTGTAAGTAAATGGTGTCGTTGTTTTTACAAATGGTCCGATTGCAGTTGCAGAAGCATATACTGCAGGATTTAAAATTGGATCAACACCAGCTGCAGTTAATAATGGTCCTTGACCTGTGATTACTCCAAGTACTTCTGTAGGTGAAGCATTTACAGTAACTGATAATATTACTCTTGCGCTTTCTACGCCAGAAACTCCGTCAACTTGAGATACCCAGTAATTTTTAACACCAGCTAAAGAGGTAGAAGGAGTTGGAGCAGCTGCTAATGCTGTTCCACCCGTAGCAGCAGCATACCATTTTAAAGATACGCCTGTAGTAGTCAAAGTTGCAGTTAATGGAGTAGCTACATCACGCACACAGTAAGTACGGTTTGTAACAGAAGGTGTTGTACCAACTACTACAGTGATAAAAGGAGTCAAAGATGAATCAGTAAAATCTGCACCTGTAGCAGCCGTTGCTCCTGGTCTGTAATCTAAATTAGTTGCAGTTACTGAAAAGTTACCAGCTTGATAATCTGAACTAGAAGTACCGTAAGCTTTTGTTAAAAGTCCTGTAGTTCCATTAACGTAAGAATTATTGTTTGATGAAAACCAAGTGTTTAATGATGTTGGGTTAACACCACCTCCGTAAGTAGTGCTTAATGTACCAGCAATGATGTTATTTTTAAATTTCAAAGTTCCCGCATTTGCATTTGCAACAGCAGCAGAACCATCTACAAATAAAAAGCTGTTTTTGAAATCCATAAAGATTGAATTGTACACTTTTAATTGTGTAGCTCTTCTTAGACGAAGAGGACGCTCATATCCTGATGCTACCGTCAAGGTTGGTGATAAAGTTGCACGTAATGATGGTCCCACCATAGTAACGTTTGTAAAAATAGCAGAAGTTGTATCTAAACCTGCAGCAGAAGCAGTTCCACCAGCATTGTTATCTGACTCAAAACCTTCAGAAGTAGATATCGCTGGATTATCAGCAAATACCGGATCTCTGATTCCTAATACAAATTGTACTACTCCTTTGTAACCGTTATCTGTATCAAAATCATCATCTAAATTTCTGAATGATACTAAGTGCTTACAGTTAACTGATCCACCAAACCACTCAAAAGCATCATCATTACAATAAGAAACTTGCACATAGTCGATCGTAGTTTTGTTACCAACTGATCCCATTGTTAAACCGTTAATCTCATTGTTTGGTGAGAATACAAACCCTGGAAACTCAATTCTACAATATTTCATTGTACCAGAATTATCGTCATTAATAGGACTAGTCCCTCCACCATATTCAGTGTTTAATGTAGCTGTAATACCTTCGATATTATTAATACCTGAATTAATGTTTAAACCAGCTTTACCTAAAATAATAATTCCTCCCCAGTCTCCAGCTGCTCTTGAACCAGCTGCTTTTGCAGAGGTAAATACAATTGGTGATGTAGCAGTTCCAATTGCATTCAATTTAGAACCTCTTGTAATAATTAATGCTGTACCAGTGTTTGAAAAATTACCTTTAATTACCACACCTGGTTGGATAGTAAGGGTTGCGTTGTTAGTAACATAAATCAATCCGGTAAGTTTGTACGTTTTACCCGTTGTCCATGTTGTGTTTGTGGTAATGTTTGTACTTTGATTAACTACAGTTGCAGCATCTAGGTATGGTTCATTTTGTGGATCCCAACTGGTCCATGAGTCAGTCCACATCGCTGTGGGAGCTGGTGCGAATGCACCTCGATAAGCCGTTTGCTCAATTTGAGCACTTGCAAAATTGACAACTAAGGCCAAAAGAGCAATGAAATAATTTTTTTTCATTTTTAAATGATATTAAGGTTAGATGTGGCAAATATATATCAAGAGCTAGAATTGTTTGTAAAGCAAAAATTAAATAAAACATTAAAAAGGTTATGAAATTGTTTTTGGAAAGATTACAATGTTAATATAGTGTGAAATTTGATCTCTTTATCAACATTATATTTGTTGTTTTTTTGATTTTGAAATTTTTATGAAAAAAATAAATAATAATGGGTACAAAGAAGTTCTTATAGATTAATTACTATTAGTTTATGTTAAATTTTGTTAAAGTCATAAAAGTGCAAAATGTCACAAAAAGTCAGAAAAAGTCTTTTCAAATGTAAGCAACTGCCATTTTCAAAATCAATAATTTTGTAATTAGTTAAACATTCCTTAATATACAATTATGGAATTAACTTTAGTTTTGCAAAAATTTTTACTTTATGAAAGCTATTAAGCACCTTTGTTTTTATCTATTTTTATTTGTAGTTTCATTATCTTACAGCCAAGGTTCCGGTATCAAAGGACTTGTAATCGATGATTTAACTGGTCAGCCGCTACCTAGTGCAACAATTACTATAAAAGGATTGAATATTTCAAAAGTTTCCGATTCGGAAGGTAATTTTATGTTTTCGAAAATTGCTCCTGGAGTATATGATCTTAAAATCACTTGTTACACCTTCCAATCAAAAGAAATAACAGAAGTTGTGGTGGTAAAAGAGGAATTTAATACTTTGACGATTTCTTTAGAGAAAAAGAATAATCAATTAGATGAGGTTGTTATCAAAACAACAAGAGCAAAAGTAGAATCGGTGAAATCACTTTTAATTCAACAAAAAAACAGTGCTAACGTTTCTGATGGAATTTCTGCTGAAACCATAAAAAGAACACCAGACAAAAACACTTCTGATGTGCTAAAAAGAATTAGTGGCGCAAGTATTCAGGATAATCGTTTTGTAATTATTCGAGGGTTAAACGACCGTTACAATGCAGCTTTAATAAACGGCGCACCGTTACCAAGTTCTGAATCGGATAGAAAAGCATTTTCATTTGATATATTCCCTTCCAATATGATTGATAATTTGGTAATTACCAAAACGGCATCTCCAGATTTACCAGGTGATTTCGCTGGAGGGGTTGTTCAAATCAATACTAAATCAGTACCTGAAAAAGATTTTCAATCTATTTCAATTGGCTCTGGTTATAATACTGTCACTACATTTAAGGAACGCAGAACATATGAAGGTGGAAGTAAAGATTGGTTGGGTTTTGACGATGGAACCAGAAAAATACCTTCAACTTGGCCGAGTACTGAAGTTTTTAATGCATTAAATGCTGCCGGAAATTATCAGGAACTGGCTAAAATTGCAAAATCAGCTCAAGTGGATTGGGCAATAAATTCTGAAAAATTTAAACCGAATTCTAGCTTTCAATATTCAATCGGTCGTCATTTTGAATTTGGTAATAAAATTTTGGGTATATTATTTTCTGCGACTCATACTGTTTCTAATAATTTTGCCGAAACTACCCGCAATGAATATGAAGACCAAAGTAGCAATCCTTCTACTTTTAGAAGAAAATACAATGATAACAACTACAGTCAGCAAGTTTTAACAGGTGCTCTTGCAAATATTTCTTTAAAATTTAATGAAAATAACAACATATCATTCAAAAATATTTTGAGTATTAATTCGAATGATTTAGTAGTTGAAAGAACAGGTCAATTAGATATTCCGGGAGGGCCACTAGAAGTAAAATCGGATGTTAGATGGTTTACAGGTAATAAAATATATTCGGGGCAATTGAATGGAGACCACTATTTTACAAAGCCAAAAATCAAAATAAATTGGACTGGATTTTACAGCGATATCAATAGAGAAATTCCGAATTTGAGAAGAAACGTTTATACTATCTTAGACCCAAAGAGCACAGATCCTGTTTACACTACACCTACCGCTGCAATTGTTGCAGGAAATGCTGGCCCTGACAACGGTGGTTCAATGTTTTTTTCTGAAAATAAAGAAAGTATTTATGGAGGAAAAATAGATCTTTCTAAAAAATTCAATATCGGAGAAAATATAATTAATGATTTTAAAATTGGTGGTTTTTTACAAAAAAGAGCAAGAGATTTTAATGCAAGACAATTGCAAAACAATACCTCTAATTTGGGTGGAACTTTTGATACTGATTTATTGACACTCCCAAATGAAACTATTTTTAACGTAGCTAATTTCGGTGAAATTTCACCTGGCGTTAACGGTTTTACGCTTAATGACGGAACCAAATATTCTGATTCCTACACAGCAAGTTCAGATTTAGTTGCAGGTTATGCAATGTTAGACAATCGCTATAAAAAATTCAGATTAGTTTGGGGCGTTAGGATAGAAGATTTTAATCAAAAACTTGATGCGAAAGAAGATCTTGAAAAATTTGTAAAAGTAGACACAAAAAAAACAGATATTTTGCCCTCGGCAAACTTAATATTTTCAATAAATAAAACACAAAATTTAAGGTTCAGTTTCTCCAAAACAATCAATCGTCCTGAATATAGAGAATTAGCGCCTTTTGGGTTTTACGATTTTACCACTGGATTTTTCACTCAAGGAGATCCAAATCTAAAAAGAGCAAGCGTTGATAATTTCGATATGCGTTATGAAATATATCCTGGAAAAGGACAGTTATTTTCCGTTTCTTATTTCTTAAAAGATTTTAAGGATCCGATTGAAATCATACAATTAGCAAACAACAAAACAATTACTTACAGAAATGCTACAAGTGCAAAAACAAGTGGAGTTGAACTTGAATTTAGAACCTTATTAAGCACAATATTTAAATTTGAAAGAACAACATTATTTGATGATTTGACGCTTTTTTCAAATATTGCAATCATTAAGTCAAATGCAGATGTTGCCAATATAAACAATGCTAATCCAGAAAAAAACAGACCATTACAAGGGCAGTCACCTTATGTTTTTAATGCAGGTTTGCAATACGTTAACAAAGACAACGGCTGGATTATTTCTACCAACGTAAACAGAGTTGGTAACAGAATCTACATAGCTTCAAATGAATTTAATCCATCTATTTGGGAAAAAGCTAGAACATTATTAGATTTTCAAGTTGCGAAGAATCTCTATAAAAATAAAATAGAGTTAAAATTAAATGTCCAAAACGTTTTGGCACAAGATTTAATTTTTTATCAAAACAAATTTACTCAAACAGAATACCGCAATTCAGGAATTACTGGTTTAGTAAATACGATTTTTACAGGCGACATCAACAATGAAAAAGGTTTTGATGAATCTGTAGATGATGTTGTTTGGAGAACAAAATTTGGACCAACATTTTCATTATCATTATCATATAATTTTTAATTATTATATTTGAAGTACAAGAAGCTACTCAAATTTTTAAAACAAAAATTAATTGGATAATAAACTAAAACAAAAATCTATAAGTGGCATCATTTGGAATTTGACCGAAAGGTTAGGCAACCAATTTATACGTTTTTTTCTCGGTATTATTTTAGCCCGAATGCTTTTTCCGGCAGATTATGGAATTGTTGGCTTAACTACCGCAGTCATTGTTATAGCTCAAATTTTTATTGATGGAGGATTTATGATGGTGCTTATCCAAAGGAAGAAAAATTCAGACATTGAGTATTCAACCGTTTTTTGGATAAAAATTGTTTTTTCATTTATTGCGTATATTTTAATCTATTTTTCTTCTTTTTACATTGCGCAATTTTATAAAATTCCTCAACTAGAAGCTGTATTACAAGTTATTTCTTTGGTTTTAATAATAAGCGCTTTAAGTAGTGTGCACAAAATAAAATTAACCAACGAATTAAATTTTAAAGACCAAGCGAAAATAATGTTGTTTTCAACAATTGTTGGCGGCATTTTCGGAATTGTGCTTGCTTATCGAGGTTATGGCGTCTGGTCTTTGGTTTATCAAAACTTAGCAATAAATGTAATTCAAACGCTAATTTTTTGGATATATTCTAGATGGATTCCTTCCTTTAATTATTCTAGGGACTTTGTAAAAAGCATTCGTAAAACGGGGCTTTTGTTTCTTCTTTCTAATGTTCTTTTGATACTTTACAACAATATTTACGTCATGTTCATCGGAAAACTATTTTCAGCAACCACCTTAGGAAATTACACCAGAGCAGCTCAATTTGAGCAACTTCCAGAAAACACAACGAACTCCATAATTGTAAAAGTATTATTTCCTGTTCTTGCTGAAAACAAAGACGATTTGGTAAAATTGAAATCAAATACCTTAATGATTTTATCTTGGTTGTCATTTATTATCACGCCTATAATGGTGTTGTTGATCATCAATGCAGAACGAATAATCACTTTGCTATTAACAAAAAAATGGATTGAATCTTCCGGATTTTTAATCGTTTTATGTGTATCAGGAATTTTTATTCCCATCAATAATACCATACTTAATATCTTTAATGTTTTAGCTAAACCGTTAATAACCACTTATGTTTTTTTGTTTAAAATCACGTTTAGTGCACTTTGCATTATGTTGCTTTTCAATTATGGCCCTTTGTTTATTGCAAATGTCATTGTTGTTGAGAATATAATTGTATTATTCATTTTGGGTTTTATTTGCAATAAAATCATCAATTTAAGTACTTTGGAGATTTTTAAATCGATCGGCCCATCGATCATTTTCAACTCAATTTCTGCTCTAATAATCATTTTTATTTTTAAATTGCAATTTTTAAACGCAATCAACAATTTTGTGTTTGTGCTGTCAACTTCAACATTATTTTTGATATTTGTTTATGTATTCAATTTACTGTTTAAAACAACAGAAATTTTAATAGTCAATAAAACAATTAATAAATACCTTTCTAAATGCTTTTAATGATGAGAATATCGGAAGCATATATAAAAAACTTTAAGTTTAGAGGTCAAGGTTTTTTATTGAAAATTTACTTGCTGCTGCATGGTTGTAAAGTTGGAAACGGCATAAAATGCAAACAATTTCCGAGATTTAGAACTATTCCGCACAAAAATATCTTTGTGGGTAATAATGTTAATTTTGGATATAATTTGACTTTTGACATTAAACAATCAGGGAGACTAATTTTAGGAAATAATGTGAACCTTACGCAAGACATTGTCATTAGTGCGATGCAAAAAGTTTTCATCGATGATAACGCATTAATTGCAGAAAATGTTAGCATTCGAGATGGCGACCATTCCTACAAAATCGATGTAAACATTAATAGTCAACCACTAATTGCTGCCGAAATTATTATAGGAAAAGACGTATGGATTGCCGCTGGCGTAAGGGTTTTGAAAGGTTCAATAATAAATGACGGTTGTGTTATCGCTTGCAATGCAGTAGTAACCCAAAAAACGCCTACAGAAAAAAATGGTGTCTATGCAGGTTTGCCAATCAAAAAAATAAATGCCAGATCCTAATGAATATCGGAATAGTTACCACTTGGTTTGAAAGAGGAGCATCGTACGTCTCACTGCAATATGCTAATTTGTTGAAAGAAAACAACACTGTTTTTGTTTATGCAAGAGGTGGTTACGAACCCAATTATCACAATGAATTCAACGTAACAGTTGATGAAAATCACCATTTAATTGTGAAATCTGCTTTGAACATTGTTCAATTTGAAAAATGGATATTTGACAACAAAATAACCCATATTTTATTTAACGAACAATTTTGGTGGGAACCCATATTATTAGCGAAAAAACACAAAGTCATTTGCAGCGCTTATGTCGATTATTATACTAAAGAAACAGTTGATTTATTTCAAATTTATGACAATGTTTTTTGCAATACCAAAAGACATTTTAGTGTTTTTGAAAAATTCAATAATGCAATTTATTTACCTTGGGGAACGGATTGTGCGGTTTTTAATTATAGCCCAAAACCATTTACTGAAAGGCTCATATTTTTCCACTCTGTAGGTTGGTCGCCTTTTCGAAAAGGCACAGATTTATTAATAGAAGCTGCTTTTTTACTGGACAAACCTTTCAAATTAATAATTCATACGCAAGGCAATTTATTTGAATTATTACCAAATCAAAAAGCAAAATTATTGGCGTTAATTGAAGCAGGCAAAGTAGAAATTATTGAAAGAACTGTAGAAGCACCAGGTCTTTATCATTTAGGCGATGTCTATGTATATCCAACGCGATTGGAAGGAATTGGATTAACCATTGCAGAAGCAATCTCTTGTGGGTTGCCAGCAATTGTCCCAAATAATGGGCCGATGATTGAATTTATTTCAGATGAAACATGCAAAAAAGTGGCCATCGAAAAATTTAAAATGCGCGAAGATAATTACTATTGGGAAATGAGTGAAGTTTCGATTGATGATTTGAAAAAAGCAATGGAATTTTACATCGACAATAAAACAATTATAAACGATTTAGCAGAAAAAACTAGAAATTTTGCCAAAATAAATCTTAATTGGAATAAAAATGCTGCGCAACTTCCCAATTATTTTAAAGAAATGAAATGCAGTGCTATTGAAGAAAATTTAATTTTGAAAGCAAAATCAAGTGATAAAAAAATAATGAAATATAGCGCTGTATATACCATTTCGCCAACTGTATATCAATTTCTTGTAAAAGTATATAAGCAATTCACTAAAAAATGACGAAAATACTTTGGCTCTCACCAACATTTAACCACTATAAAGCAAGGTTTTTGAATCATTTAGCAGCTGCTGAAGGAATTGAATTGACCCTACTTGCTGGCGCTGGAAGAAATGAAAACAAGAACAAAGAAGTTGATGATAATTGGAGTTTTAAAGTAATACAAACCAATGTTCCCAAAAGTAAATTTGGTTTTTCTTCTCAAATTAGAAAATTGCTTTCTATCGAATTTAAAAAGCATGATTGGGTTTTAATACCTGCAGAAAAAAAGAATTTACCACTTTTTTTATTTGCTTTAGTGCTGCAATTTTTTCGTAAAAAAACTAAATTAATCTCCTACAATCATCCGGTTCTAAAATCTGGTGAAGGCAAAATTTCTTTTCTCGATAAACAAATCACTAAGTTTTTTTATAAAAAATTGGACCGTGTTATTTTCTACACAAAAGAGAGTTGTGAATGGGCGGTTCAAAACAATTACATTAGAGTAAAGAAGGCATTTTGGGCAAATAATACCGTCGATGACATTGAAATCAACAAAAATTATCAATTTGAATTTCCTTCAGTTGACACATTTAACATTTTGTTCATCGGACGATTAATTCCTTCAAAAAAAGTTGGCGTACTTTTACACTATTTTCAAGAATTACAAAATCAAATGAATGAAACTGATTTGATTTTAGAAATTATTGGTGATGGAATGGATAGTAATTTGATTCAAAACGCTCAAATTGGCAACAATAAAATCAAATGGCATGGCACTTTGACTGATGAGTTTGACATTGCACCGATTATGAAAAGAACCAATTTTGTTTTCGTACCAGGTTTATCAGGTTTGTCAATCAATCATGCTTTTGCATACGGAAGGCCTTATTTTACTATACAATCAAAAGGACATGGGCCAGAAATCGCTTATCTAAAAGACAACGAAAACGGATATGTACTATCGGGAGATATTAATGATGATGTTGAAAAAATTAAAAGTTTTTTGCTCAACAAAGAAAAAATGAGTGCATTCAGTTTAAGTGCAATCGAAAAAAGCAAAGAAATTTCGGTTCATAAATGGGTAAAAAAAATGAAAATGGCATTTATAAATGAATAATAGAAAACCAAAGTTGTTATTTATTGGCCCTTTGCCGCCGCCTTATTCTGGGCCAGAATTAAGTATGCAATTGTTTATAGATTCAAAAGAGTTAAACGAAACTTTCAACATTTCATTTTTGCAAACTAATTTCAGAAGCAATAACGTAAATAAAGGAAAATTTGGAGTTTTGATGATAATTAACTTTTTTAAGTTTTTTTTTAAACTTTTAAAAGCGTTATTATGCAATAAACCAAGTTGTGTTTATTACCCAATCACTCCAACGCAAATAGGATGGATGGGTCGGGATTTATGGACGATTTTGATATGTAAATTATTTAAAACAAAAGTAATAATTCATCTTCGCGGCAGTCATTTCCAATTAAATTTCACTCATTTTAATGTTATTGCAAAACAACTTATCGGCTACGCTTTATCAAAAGTCAACACCGCCATTGTTCAAGCCAATTATTTGAAAGACCAATTCTCCCCTTTTATAAATATTGAAAATGTGGAGGTGCTTTATCAAGCGATTGACCTAAAAGAATTTCCAGCAGGAAACGCAGAGGAAATTATTGAAGGTAAAATTTTGGTTATCGGACATTTGACAAAAGCAAAAGGATATACTGATATTCTGAAAATAATTCCAAAAATCGCCGCTGATTTTCCTTTTGTGAAATTTTATTTTGCTGGCAATATGCGGAAAGGCGAACGAGGCGTATTTTTCAACCAATACAATGGAGAAAAAATTGCGTATGAAGATCCTTTTGAAGCAGAAAATGTAATCTTGCATTCTGCCTTTGATAAAAATTATTGTAATTTGGGAATTATTGAAGGAAAAGATAAACTGAAGCATTTTCAAACTTCGGATTTATTTTTATCCGCATCTTATTCTGAAGGATTTTCAAGGTCTTTATTAGAAGCAATGACAGTTGGAAAACCGTTAGTTTACAGCTTAGTTGGTGCACATCGAGAAGTATTGTCCAATCACAATGGAAATGGTTTTGTTCC
>Ga0209550_10000613_pt1 | contig 33891 bp, 30 predicted proteins | sample LauGreSuBDMM15SN_2_FD_187567 | JGI IMG/M metagenome (GOLD analysis project Ga0209550, IMG submission 187567) | Freshwater lake microbial communities from Lake Michigan, USA - Su13.BD.MM15.SN (SPAdes) (version 5) | ecosystem: Environmental > Aquatic > Freshwater > Lake | place: Lake Michigan... | reverse complement strand
CAGACATGCCGAGCGTACATCGAGAGCCACCGGGAGCTCGTTCATCAATATCCCAGCCAAAACGGCCATTTTCTGGCTGATATAGACACCATGACCGATATCAAAAACCTGCGTGAGCAAGCGGGGCTAAACCTCCAATTACCTTAGTGTTTTAGCCCCTCGTGGGGCAACATTGTGGTAATTTTCCTCCTATTCTCGACGGAGCAAACATGCTTAAGCTTAACTTTCATCCGACTGGTCGCCACTTTCTACAGATCCCAGGCCCCAGCCCTGTGCCGGATCGCATCTTGCGCGCCATCAGCTTGCCGACCATTGACCATCGCGGCCCAGAATTTGGTGCTCTTGGTCTGAGGGTGTTGCAAGGCATGAAAGATATTTTTAAGACCAAGCATCCGGTCGTGATCTACCCCGCTTCAGGTACGGGCGCATGGGAAGCGGCACTGACCAATACGCTCAGCCCAGGCGACCACATCTTGATGTTTGAGACAGGCCAATTTGCCTCGTTGTGGAATAAGCTCGCCACACGCCTTGGCCTCAAGACCGAGATCTTGTCATGGCAAGGCACCGATGAGCATCTGCCAAACGCACCTGGCTGGAGACGTGGCGTGCAAGCGGACTTGATTCATGCGCGCCTGCTGCAAGACAAGAACCATGAGATCAAAGCCGTCTGTGTTGTGCACAACGAAACCTCAACAGGCGTGACCTCCAACATTGCGGCTGTTCGCAACGCGATGGACGATGCTAAGCATCCGGCGTTGCTCATGGTCGACACCATCTCCGGTCTCGCAAGCGCCGACTTCCAACATGATCAGTGGGGCATCGATGTATCGATCAGTGGCTCGCAGAAAGGTCTCATGCTGCCTCCTGGCATTAGCTTTAACGCCGTATCTCCTCGCGCGATTGAGGCCTCGAAGAAAGCAACTCTTCCCCGGGCCTTTTGGGCTTGGGACGAAATCATCGAAATGAATAAAGATGGTTACTGGCCCTACACCTCGAGCACCAACCTCCTCTATGGTCTATCGGAAGCGCAAGACATGCTTGCCGAGGAAGGCATGGAAAAGGTTTTCGCGCGGCATCAACGTTGGGCGGCTGGCGTTCGCGCAGCGGTCACTGGATGGGGCCTGCCGATTCAGTGTGCTGACCCTGCCGTGTATTCACCCATTTTGACCGGCGTCATCACACCCGTCGGTGTCGATGCGGATGCTATTCGTAAACTCATTCAACAACGTTTTGATTTGTCTCTGGGAACCGGGCTGGGGAAACTAAAAGGTCGGATGTTCCGTATTGGCCACCTAGGCGATAGTAACGATCTCACGTTGTTAGCCACACTCGCAGGTGTAGAGATGGGTATGAAGTTGGCCGGAGTCAAACTTGCTGGAAGTGGCGTGAACGCTGGCATGGACTATTTTGCAAAGAACGTATGAGCGCAGTTCTCGCACCACAGCCTCCCAAGCCAATCGTCTTTCATCGAAAGCAAACGGCTAGCACGTCTGCGCTAGCGACACGCCTCGCCAAAGAAATTCGCGGTGACGTATTGTTTGATGCAGCGAGCCGAGGACGCTACTCGACCGATGCCTCGATCTATCAGATCACACCGACTGGGGTGGTCGTGCCGCGCGATCAAGCCGATGTGTTGTGCGCGCTAGATGTCGCACGCGATCTCGGGGCAGCTGTCCTTGCGCGCGGCGCAGGGACGAGCCAATGTGGTCAGACGGTGGGCGAAGCGCTGATTATCGACAACAGCAAGTGGCTGTGTAACGTCATCGATTTTGACCTTGAGGCACGCACTGTTACGGTAGAACCAGGAGTTGTTCTTGATCACCTGAACGCATGGTTAAAGCCTCACGGGCTGTGGTTTCCGGTCGATGTGTCGACAGGTGCCCAGTGCACGATCGGCGGCATGACGGGGAATAATTCCTGCGGCTCCCGGTCCATCGAATATGGCAACATGGTTCACAACGTGTTGGGCATTGATGCGATTCTGCCTGATGGGACCCAAGCGTATTTTGGCTCCTTGAAGTCGCCTGTGTCGGGCTCTCGGATGCAAGGCATCCTTGATCAACTCAAACTGATCGCAACAAGGGAACGTGGCGAACTTGCCGAGCGCATTCCAAAGGTATTGCGCCGCGTTGCGGGTTACAACCTCGACTTATTTGATTGCCAAAACCCACGCGCCTACACCGACGATGGCATCGCCAACCTGTCGCATCTCTTGGTCGGCTCCGAAGGCACGCTCGCATTCAGCCGTCAAATTACGCTCAAGCTAAGTCCCCTACCTATTCATAAAACTCTGGGCGTCGTGAACTTCCAAAGTTTTTATCAGGCAATGGATTCGGCACAGCACATCGTTAAACTCAATCCGACGGCTGTCGAGCTCGTTGACCGCACGATGATTGAGCTCGCCCTTGAGAATCCAGCTTTCCGACCCGTGATCGAGAAAGCGCTGATTGGAAAACCCGCGGCGATCTTGCTCGTCGAATTTGCCGGGGAAGAACAGTCCGGTTTGATTAAGAAGCTCGACGAACTCGACACCCTGCTATCCGATCACGGCTTATCCAATTGTGTCGTCAAGATGCCCGAGGCCAACGCGCAAAAAGCTTTATGGGATGTGCGCAAAGCGGGTTTGAACATCATGATGAGCATGAAGGGCGACGGCAAACCCGTTTCTTTCGTAGAAGACTGCGCAGTGCCGCTCGAAAATCTGGCCGAATACACGAACAGACTGACGGAAGTTTTTCACCGCTACGGCACTGAAGGGACTTGGTATGCCCACGCGAGCGTTGGCACCCTGCACGTGAGACCTATTTTAGATATGCGACGCGACGGCGCGCAGAAGATGCGTGCCATCGCAGAAGAAACGGCAGCCTTAGTTCGCGAATACAAAGGTGCGCTTTCGGGCGAGCACGGCGACGGTTTGTGCCGTGGCGAATGGGTGTCGTGGCAATATGGCCCACGAATCCACCAAGCCTTTGCTGAAATCAAAACACTTTTTGATCCCGACAATCGCTTCAGCCCAAACAAAATGATTCATCCACCCCGAATGGATGATCGTTCTAATTTCCGTTTTGCACCAGGCTATGGCGTGGCAAGTATCTCAACCGCACTCGACTGGTCTGGCTGGAACGTGTTGCGTGACCCGCTGACTGGCGCGGAAACTGCACCCGGCACCGGACTCGATCCAAGCAATGGCCTGGCCTCGGCAATTGAGATGTGCAATAACAACGGGCATTGCCGCAAATTCGATGCCGGCACAATGTGTCCAAGTTACCGGATCACCAAAGATGAGCAGCACGTCACCCGAGGACGCGCTAACACCTTGCGCCTGGCCTTATCCGGACAACTCGGGTCTGATGGTTTAGCAAGCGTGGAAGTGAAAGAAGCCTTAGATCTGTGTGTATCCTGTAAGGGCTGCAAGCGCGACTGCCCCACCGGCGTGGACATGGCCAAGATGAAAATCGAAGCCAGGGCCGCCTGGGGAGCACGACATGGCGTTGGCCTACGCGAACGGTTGGTTGCCTATATGCCACGCTATGCAGGGTTTGCCGGACATATTGGTGGCGTATTACACACGCTTGAACACACACCAGTACTTGGGGCCGCTGTCAAAAAATTACTCGGCTTTGCCGCTGAGCGGTCGCTTCCCGTATTTCGAAAAAGTTTTTTGAGGTCGATACCCGCGCAAGCTAACCCAGTCGTGGCATCGAACACTTCATCTACCGGCAAAGAAGTTTTATTGTTTGTCGACACCTTCAACAACAGTATTGATGTCGAGAATGCGCAAGCGGCTCAACAAGTATTGGAAGCGGCTGGCTATACCGTTCACTTTAATACGGTCGCAGGACAAAGGCCTCTTTGTTGTGGGCGGACATTTCTTTCAGCAGGACTTGTCGAACAAGCCAAGCAGGAAGCACGACGTGCACTAGATGCATTAACCCCTTTTGTAAAGCGAGGCGTGCCAATTGTTGGGCTTGAGCCCTCTTGCTTACTCACAATGCGAGACGAATTCTTGCAGTATGGCTGGGGTGAAGAAGCCCAAGCCTTGAGCGATAGTGCATTATTGTTTGAAGAATTCCTCGTGCGTGAGCACAAAGCAAATCGACTCAACCTACCCTTGTCGGCCATACAAACCGACACCGTGCTGTTGCATGGCCATTGTCATCAAAAAGCATTTGATGCATTGACCCCCGTGCAGACAGTACTAAGTTGGATTCCTGGCTTGAAGGTCTCAACCGTCGAGTCATCGTGTTGCGGAATGGCTGGAAGCTTTGGTTACGAAGCAGAACATCATGAAGCCTCGCTCGCGATGGCTGAGATTTCGCTTCTGCCCGCCGTGCGCAAGCGCCAAGCAAATACTGTCGTGGTCGCAGACGGTACGAGTTGCCGTCACCAGATCAAGGATGGTGCCCAGGCAGACGCCATTCATACCGCACGACTTCTGGCACAGGCCTTAACTACCAAATTTTGATTTCCCAATCGCATCCTAATTATTTCAAACTATTTTTATCGAGTCACTTATGCATAGCACCATCAAATCACTTATAGAAGAGCGCGTTTCGGCAAACTGGTTCGATGCGGCACGCAGTCTGAATCAACAACAGATCGAAGAACTTGTACGCCTCGCGACACTTGCCCCCACTGCGTTCAATTATCAAAACTGGAAGTTCATCGCGGTTCAATCGAAAGAAGCTAAAGAGCGCCTCAAAGCAGTCTCTTACCGACAGCAAAAGATCGTCGATGCAGCCGTGACATTTATCGTCTGTGGCAAACTACAAGCGCACAAAGGCTTGGCTCATTCGATCGCACCTACCGTTGCGGCTGGAATTATTGATCAAACGATGGCTGACTCATGGGTGGCGATGGCGCACGGCAGCTTAGACAACAATCCTGAGCGCCAACGCGACGAAGCGATACGTTCTGCCTCGATGGGCGCCATGACGCTCATGCTTGCAGCGCAAGGCATGGGACTCGTCAGTGGCCCGATGATTGGCTTTGATCCCGCTGGCGTAGCGAAAGAATTTAATCTGTCAGCCGATGATATTCCGACAATGCTCGTCGCCGTAGGCTACAGCGCACCAGGCAACTGGTCACAAAAACCTCGACTTCCCGCCAAGGAAGTACTAACGATCGTTTAAGGCTACTTGCTCAGGCTGCAAACGAGTCAATCACGTGGCCAGGGCCTTCTGCCAGATCAACGTAATTTTTACCGTCGTGCACAAGACATCCATTGACCCAAACGCCATGTATGCCATGCGCCGAACGTAGCTTACGCGCACCTCCGCCTGGCAGATCATTCGCAGTCTCTAACTTAGACATCCCAACCGTCGCAGGATCAAACAGCAAGAGATCGGCGGGCGATCCCTCCAGCAAACGCCCACGGTTGGGGATCTTAAAACGATCAGCCGGTTGACTCGTCAAGCGCCGAACGCCCTCTTCCAGCGTAAAGTGCTCGGTCTCACGCACCCAGTGTGCCAAAAAGTGCAATCCAAAGGCTGCATCACACATATAAATCAAGTGCGCACCGGCATCTGATAGGGTGACTACTGAGGACGAATGCTTAAGCAGAGGTGCCACGCCCTCATCAATATGATTAAAAAACTTTCCGATCACATGATTTTGTAAATCTTCCTTAATCGCAAGATCAAAAAATGCATCCAGCGGATCCACACCCCAGCGACGTCCAAGCTCTTCGAAGCTGAGGCCCTCAAGTCCTTTGTGCTCTGGCTTGAAAACCTCGCCCACCTCAAGGTATTGCCAATCACCCAAAAATAAAATCCCGGGCTTGAGGTTTTTTAAGTCGTTGCGAAAGGTATCGCGAAAGGCTGCATCGCGATAGGCACGCAAGATCTCATCATGGGGTTTGTTCTTGACCGCATCGAATGCTGAGTGACTAAATAGTGGGTAAGGCTCTTCGAGTGTGAAGTCAAAAGACAGGGGCTGACAACTTGTGAGGATATAGACCTCATTGCCGCGCGCACGCGCCTGTGCGGTTTTTTCATAATAGGTTAGAGCTAAGTCTGGCGTGGCTGGGTTGTACATCGACAGCACGGTCGAAATAAAAGCGGGCCTGCCGCTATTTGAGGCAACCTTCTCCATGACCTCAGGCGTCGCACGTGCACCCGTCGCCATCATGAAAACACCGCGATCGAATTCACGCATGACTCCGGTTAACGCTAGCAATTCTTCCTCAGAGGCAATCGTCGACGGCATCGGGCGACCACCATAACCACTATGGTTCGGCGAGAACGAGGAGGCAAAGCCAATCGCCCCGTCACGCATCGCCTCGCGTACCAATTGGCACATCGCTTCGAGCTGCTCTTCGGTCGGCGTAGCATTCTCAGACCCTGCATCACCCATCACCGCCGTACGCACAACGGAATGCCCAACAAATAGAGCGGTATTCAGATAAGGTTTAGTCGCCCTTAACTGGTCCATATATTCTTTGAAGGATTCGAAGTTCCAGTTAATGCCGTTCATTAAGGCATTGAGATCCATCCCCTCGACGACAGAAAGATTCTTCATCATGGTTTCACGATGCTCTGCCGGACAGGGCGTAATACCAAAGCCGCAGTTACCCATGACGACCGTGGTCACGCCCAGGCCTGGCGATGGAGAGAGCGTGGGATCCCACGTTACCTGCGCATCGAAATGGGTGTGGAGGTCTACGATGCCCGGCATCAACGCCAGGCCCTTTGCGTCAACAACCTTAGTGGCTGATCCGTCAACGCTTCCGACCTTGGCGACCACCCCATCTTTGACGGCAACGTCTGCGATGCGCCCTGGATTGCCCAAGCCATCAAATACTTGTGCGTGCCGAATAATCAAGTCGTACATTGCTATCTCCCCAACCTTGTTTTTATACGATGCCTTGCGCTTTAAGGGCGGCAACCTGTTCGCTTGTCTTATTCAAGACCCTAGTCAGAATCTCATCCGTATGCTGCCCTAAAGCCGGTGGCGGAACCTCGTGCACAAGAGGCGTCTCAGAAAACTTCATTGGGCTGGCGACTAACGAAACCTTGCCTGCTACGGCGTGTGGCAACTCAATCTTCATGCCGCGCGCCAACACCTGCGGCTCTTCAAACACCTGAGCAACGGTGTTGATCGGCCCATTTGCCACACCCGCTTGATCAAGAAGCTTGACCCACTCGCGTGTGGTGCGTTTCAAAAATATATCATTTAAAAGCGCCGTAATCGCTTCACGATTTTTAACCCGGGCACCATTCGTAGAATACAGCGGATCTTTCGCTAAGTGCATACAGTCAGCGACTTCACAAAACTTATTAAACAAATTGTCATTGCCACACGCCAAAATTAAAGCGCCATCAGAGGTCTTGAAGGTTTGATAAGGAACGATATTGGGATGCGCGTTGCCAATGGCCTTAGGCGATTCGCCCGTCGCGAAATAGTTCATCGCCTGATTTGATAGGAATGCCACGCACGAGTCCAGCAGCGATACATCGATCCATTGCCCCTTCCCGGTGACCGCACGGTTCGCAATCGCAGCACAGATTGCGATACTTGCATACATCCCTGTGGTCAGATCAATGATCGGCACCCCAACCCGCTGGGGGCCACCGCCAGGCAGATCATCACGCTCGCCCGTCACGCTCATCAATCCGCCCATGCCCTGCGCCATGAAATCGTAGCCGGGACGATCTTTTTCAGGACCTGTTTGCCCAAAGCCTGTCACCGAACAATAAATAATCGCCGGGTTGATCGCTTTGATGTCCTCGTAACCTAAGCCGTAACGCGCGAGATCCCCTACTTTGTAGTTTTCTAGGATCACGTCTACGTCTCGTGCAAGGTCTCGCACGAGTTGCTGGCCTTCTGGCTTAGACAGATCCACCGTAATCGACCGCTTGCCACGGTTGGCGGCACAGTAATAGGCCGACTCGCGGGTGACGTTACCTTCCGTGTCCTTTAGAAACGGCGGGGCAAAGGCGCGTGAGTCATCCCCTTTAACAGGTCGCTCAACTTTTATAACGTCGGCCCCTAAGTCCGCCAAGTTTTGAGCGGCCCAAGGGGCAGCCAGTACGCGCGACAGATCAAGCACCTTGATATGGGAAAGCGGTCCAGACATGATGTGATTCCAAATAGCGTGCAAAAGCAATATTGTAGAGGGACGAGCACCCAGCAGGCCGCCGTTTGTCGGAGACCAATGCGAACCCTAAGACGGTTTTTTTACCTTAGGAATACGGCCTAATAAATAAAACTCATCATTGGGCCGCATCGAGAACGCGTTTGCCATCCGGTTGGACATCCCGAAAAAGCCCGTAATGGCCACGATATCCCAGATGTCTTCGTCGTCAAATCCATGCGTATGCAACGCGACATAATCAGCATCGCCGACCGCCTGTGCCTCAAGGCAAACCTTCACCGCGAAATCCAGCATGGCCTGTTGCCGAGGTGTAATGTCCGCTTTTAAATAATTGGTCGCCACTTGATCTGCAACATAGGGATCTTTTGCATAGATCCTAAGAATTGCCCCATGCGCGACCACGCAATAGAGGCAGTCATTCTTGGCACTCGTGGTGGTGACGATCATTTCGCGATCGGCCTTGGTTAAACTACCCGTCTCTTTAATCATCAACGCATCGTGATAGGCAAAAAACGCCCGAAACTCTGCAGGCCGGCGAGCAAGCAACAGGAATACGTTGGGGACAAAGCCAGACTTTTCTTGAACCTCAAGGATGATTTGCCGAATGTCTTTAGGCAAGTCCTTTAGCTCAGGAATGGAATAACGGGCAATAGGCTTAGTCAAGATGAACTCCTAGAACTTTCAATCGTCTCTCCTGATTGTTGAATCACTATAGAGCGTAATTGACTGCTTCACCGAACACGCTAGGGCATACCACTAGATCTGTCCGCTCACACCTATAGTAAAACAATGGAAGTTGGTGGTGCGACCTCGTCGCAGCGATTGCCAATAATTTGAGACAAACTAACACTTTACGAATGTATAAAAATGAAACTTAGCCTCTTACGCAATATCGTTGCCATTTCTTTCCTATCAGTGCTTTGTAGCTTCGCAAACGCACAAACATGGCCGAACAAACCTGTTCGCATCGTTTTACAGTTCCCGCCTGGGGGCTCAACGGACGTCGTGGCGCGCATTCTGGCGCAATCCATGACCACAGCGCTGGGACAGCCCGTCGTGGTAGAGAACAAACCGGGTGCCGATGGCGCGATCGCCGCCGAGTATGTGATGCGCTCAGAGCCTGACGGCTATACCTTCTTTCTCGCGTCGAACACGCCGATGATGCAGGTTCCTCTTCTGCGCAAAAAACCGCCCTACGACCCAGTTAAAAACTTTACTCCGATTTCGATGGTGGGGCGCTACGTGTATGTGTTGGTCGCTAACCCGAACGTCCCTGCAAAAAATGCCAAGGAGCTGCTTGAGTTCGCGAGTAAGAATCCTGGCAAACTCAACTACGGAAGCTACAGTGGTGTGACGCAGCTCATGCACACTAAACTGACGAAAGAAGCCAAGATTGATACCAACCTGATCCCCTATAAAGGAGAGGGTCCAACCATCAACGATATGCTTGGCGGACATGTACAGTTCACCTTCGCCACACCGACCAGCACGCTCTCTCACATCAGCGCGGAAAAGCTTCGTGCGATGGCAGTGCTGCTCCCCAAGCGCTCCGCACTGCTCCCGGACGTCCCTACAGCTGCCGAAGCCGGTATCCCAACACTTGAGGCGGGTACGTGGGCCGCACTGTTTGGCCCCGCAAACATGCCAGCCGAACTCGCAAACAAAATGAGCGAAGCGATCAATGCAGCGATGGCTAGGCCTGACGTGCGTGACCGCATCGCCAAGCAGGGTTTCGATCTAGGTGGATCAACACCCAAAGAGCTGGGAGGCTTTGTTCAAGAACAGCTCAAAGCTTGGGCGCAGGCGTTTGCCGAAGCAGGCTTAAAGCCTGAATAACTATTGATCCAGCTTGATGTTGTATTCCTTTGCGACGCGCTGCCATTTGCTGATTTCAGCGCGTCGGAAGGACTCCAGCTCTTGTGCCGACGAGGCAATGATTTCACCGCTGAACGCTGCAATGCCAGTGATCACTGAAGGCTGTTTCATCACATTTGCTAACGCTTGATTCAAGCGTGTGATGACAGCTGCCGGTGTCGCTGCTGGCGCGAAGATTGCATTCCACTCATAACTCGAATAGCCCGCGACTCCGCTTTCGATCATTGTTGGTACGTCAGGCAGAACAGCTGAACGTTTCTCTCCACCCGAAGCAAGCACCTTCAGCTTGCCGGACTTCACATGCGGCAGAATCGTACCCACGGTCGCAAAGGCCAATGGCACTTGTCCTGACAGCACATCCGTAATCGCAAGCGCCCCGCCCTTGTAATTCACGGCTTCTAAATGTGTACCGGCCAAGGCGTTAAACAAGGCGCCCGCCAAGTGCTGCGCACTACCTGCCCCCGACGTCCCATAATGCACAACCGACGTTTTGGGCTTTGTGAGAGCAATCAACTCTGCAACGGTCTTAGGTGCAAAACCGGGATTGGCGACCAAGACGTTTGGTACGCGCTGCAACAACATCACAGAGGCAAAGTCTTTCAGCGTGTCGAACTGCATGGACGCACGTAGGGCTGGATTTTGCACATGATTTGCCGCATCCAGCATGATCGTGTAACCATCGGCTGGCGCCTTGGCCACATACGCAGCACCAATCATGCCGCCGGCGCCGCCGCGATTATCCACCACCACATTCTGTCCAAGCTCTTTAGCGAGCTCGGGTGCTAAGAGCCGCGCAACGCGATCGGCTGTTCCTCCGGGGGGATATGTCACGACCAGGGTGACAGGACGCTCTGGATACGCAGCATGCACCGCTGTGACGGCACAGAACCCCACGACTCCCAAAATTGTTTTTAGCGTTTTATGCAACATCGCGCGTCTCCATGAAAAAATATTTGAATGGTGCTACTTTAAACCATTGCGTCACCTACACACCGAAGTCAAGGAACAATAACCATGGAATTGCTGCACGGCATCAACACTCGACAGAGCATCAGAGGTTTTCAATCAACACCCGTGCCTGAGGCGTTGCTGCGAGAAGTGCTCAGTACGGCGGGTCGCAGCCCCTCTTACAAGAATACCCAACCCTGGGAAATCGCGATTGTGTCAGGTGCCAAGCGCGATGCACTCAGTAAAGTTCTTTATGAACTTGCCAGCACCAATACGCGCCCAGATTACGATATCCCAGACCCACCCACTTGGCCTGAAGCCTTAGATTTTCGCGCCAAAGATCACGGAACACGGCGATTCAATGCCTTGGGGATTGGTCGGGATGATGCGGCATTGCGCAACCAATTGCGCCTGAGAAACTTTAAATTCTTTGATGCCCCAGTTGCCGTTTTCTTTTTTATGGATGATTCACTCACACCCTGGTCTACCTTAGACATGGGTTTGTTTTTACAAACCTTCACCCTCGCGGCACACGGAGCAGGTCTTGGCACCTGTATGCAAGCGTCGGTGTCTGGCTACCCAAACGCCATTCGAAACTTCTTGGGTGTCCCTTCGACTAAACGGCTCATTGTCAGTATGTCGCTCGGCTATCCAGACATGCAGGCGCCACTCAATAGTTACAAGAGCACGCGTATGGACGTCGATGCCTTCACAACCTGGCACAAGTAATCACGACGTACGCACGCTAAATTGTAGTAATCGAGAATAGCGAGCCAAAGCCAGGCTGATGGTCTGCAATCGCATTCTTTCTTAATGCGTACCAAACCATGGCCTGGTTGCTGGTGATCACCGGACGTCCAACCAGTGCCTCAATCTCTTCAATCACCTCGGCAGAGCGCACTGCGGTGCAGCTGATAAAGTAAGCATCCGCGTCTTCGCATTGATGCTTTCGTGCAAGATCAACCCAGATCTGCGGAGGTAGCTTTGCCATTTCTGCATTCGTATCCACTCCAAGCCCGACCTCCTCAAGCACTTCAAAACCATGGTGTTCAAGGAAGGCAACTTCTCGAGCATTCACAGAGTCGATATAGGGCGTGAGCAATACAATTTTCTTGGCGTTCAGCGCACGCAACGCTGTCAAAATCGCTTCGGATGTCGAGATCGCCGGCAAGCCACTCGCATTGGCAATGCGACATTCAATGTCCTCACCCATGCTGGGACTAAAGGTGCTGACTGCCGTGCAGTGAAACACTACGGCGTCCACTTGTGCATCGGACAATAACTTGGCACCCGCTTCGACATGTCGGCTCATTTCCAACAACTCTGGCTCAGAACTCCCTCTAAGCTCGAGCCGTGTCATGTACGCCACTACGCCTTCTGGGAGCATCGCATGAATTTGCGGCTCAGCAACAACATTGCCCGACGGTACGATCACACCGAGCCGCAGACGGGAACCGTAATCAATCACTTGGCATATTCCTTGCGCAGCATGTGGGCCGCTTGCACCATAGATTTCAGCTTGCCGTCTGCTACCTCACGCGGCAAGTACTTCATCCCACAATCTGGCGCCAGAATCACCTGTTCGGGTTTAATGTGCTTGAGCGCACGTCGGATACGCATGGCAACCAGCTCCGCTGGCTCGACCTTCATATCGCTCAGATCCAGACAACCTACCATTATCTTTTTATCACCAAGTGTTTCGAGGATTTTGCAATCCAAACTTGATTGTGCAGTCTCAATCGATACTTGATTGCAAGAGCACTGGGAAAGCTCAGGTAAAAAATCGTAGCCTGACGGGCGCGTATGAATGACTGCCGCGTAGCCAAAACAGATGTGCACAGCGGTTTGACCGGTCACCCCTTCCAACGCACGATTCAAGGCCTTGATCCCGTACTGACGTGCTTTTTCAGGGCGCGCTTGCATGTAGGGCTCATCGATCTGAACGACGTCTGCGCCATTGGCAAACAAGTCTTTAATTTCTTCATTGAGTGCAATGGCGTAATCCATTGCGGCATCTTCCTCGGAGGCATAGAAGTCGTTTTGTGCTTGCTGCAACATCGTGAAGGGACCAGGCACCGTGATCTTCACTTTTCGATCTGTATGCGCCTTTAAAAAAAGGAGATCCTCGACCTCAATCGGCTGGATACGTTTAATTTTCCCAGCAATACGTGGGACAGGGTTTGGATGCCCGGAGCGATCTAACGCTGTTCCCGGATTATCAATATCCACACCAGCAAGCGCCGTTGCAATGCGGTTGGAATAACTCTCACGGCGAATTTCACCGTCCGTGATGATGTCTAAACCTGCTTGTTCTTGCGCACGGATCGCTAGGATCGTCGCATCTTCCATGGCTTGCTGCAAATACGGCTCTTGCACACGCCACAATTCTTTGGCTCTAACGCGGGGAGGAAATCGTCCGGCGAGCTTCTCGCGGTCAATCAACCAATCCGGTTGGGGATAACTGCCAACGATCGTCGTAGGAAAAAGCATTCTGGTTCTCCGTGATAGTTGTGTAAACCTTAGCACCTTTAGACACCTATGCCTAGAAATCCCGCGCCAAAGGGCGGTACTCAAAAGCTCCGTTCTGCACTACCATACTCGGCAACCCTTCGATCCACTTGTCTACGAGCCGTCACGCCATGCTGAAGCCAAATTCACTCAAACTCGCCCTGCATAACAAGCAAATCCAGCTTGGATTGTGGTGCGCTCTGTCTAACTCCTATTCGACAGAGATCGTGGCGGGCTCCGGCTACGACTGGCTCACGCTCGATATGGAACACTCACCCAACGATCTCAGTAGCGTCTTGGCACAATTACAAATGCTGGGTGCCTACCCACTTGAGCCCGCGGTTCGGCTCGTTAAGTTTGATAAAGATCTGGTTAAGCAATATCTGGATATGGGCGTTCGAACACTCATCCTCCCTAACGTTGAGTCAGCCGACCAGGCGAAAGAAATTGTGGCAGCTACTCGCTATCCCCAACAGGGGATTCGAGGCGTTGCCGGCCAGCAGCGTGCGAACCGTTGGGGCCGTATCGCCGACTACGCTCAAACGGCCTCTGAGCAAATCTGCGTCTTAGTCCAAATTGAATCAGCCGATGGCGTTAAATTTTTTGACAGCATCATCGCTGTCGACGGCGTAGATGGCGCATTCATTGGCCCCAATGACATGGCTGCGAGTATGGGTTTCTTGGGCCAACAACATCACCCAGAGGTTCAGCGTGCGATACAAACCTTGCCTGGCATCGCGGCAAAGCACGGCAAGTCGATCGGGATCCTTGCCGCAAACGAGGCGGATGCACAGCGCTACCTTGAGTGGGGCTACAAAATGGTAGGCTTGGGCTCAGACCAAGGATTGCTCGCCAAAGCAAGCGACACAATCCTCGGAAACTGTCGTCAGTTCGTTAAAACGCTCAAGTAAACCAAGAGGCCTTAATCGAGCTGTCGGGATGCTGCGAGGTTAGCGCTACGAGGCGTCCAGTACGACCTTATCGCTCACGAGATCTGTGATTTCGTCATCACGAAATCCAAACTCGCGCAACACTTGTACCGTGTGCTCTCCGAGCCCTGGCGCTGGAGTCGCTGCTGTGCGAGGCTGCTCAGAAAACTTCACGGGGAAACCGACACCCTTGACCAACCCTGCTTGTGGATGAACCGATTCAACAACCATCTCACGCGCTAACGCTTGCGGATGCGTGAGCGCTTCTTCGATGGTATGAACAGGCCCCGCCGGTACACCCGTCTTATCGAACGTCGCAATCCACTCCGCGGTTGTTTTGTGAACCAGTTCCGCTTCGATCAAGCGCTCAAGCACTTCTCGGTTAGCGAGCCTGATCGTATTGTTTTCGAAGCGCGGGTCCGTCTTCCACTCGGGATGCCCAAGCGTCTCTGCGACCCGTTCCCAGTTGGCTTGATTCGCGCCGCCAATATTGAGATAACCGTTCGCTGTTTTGAAGGCCTGATACGGTGCGGTCAAGGGATGCGCGGACCCACCAGGACCTGCCGATACCCCCGTTGCAAAAAACATCGCAGCCTGCCAATAGATTTGCTGCATCGCCGCTTCCATCAACGAGGTATCAACAATCTGCCCTCTTCCGGATTTTCCTCGCTCAATCAGCGCTGCGAGCACGCCGAGGCAAGACAAAATGCCTGCGTTGATATCCGAGACTGGATTGCCCGTCTTAGCGGGCGGGCCGCCTGGGTGGCCCGTAATACTCATCAAGCCACCGAATCCTTGAGCGATTAAGTCAAAGCCACCTTTGTCGGCCAGTGGCCCTGTGCGCCCGTAACCCGAGACAACCGCATAGATCAACCCAGGATTCACCGTCTTGAGAACGTCATACCCGACACCAAGCTTTTCCATGGTGCCACGTCGATAGTTCTCGGTGAGCACGTCCGCTTTGGCGACCATGCGTTTGAGGACGTCAGCCCCCTTGGGGTTTTTTAGATCTAATCCCATGCCACGCTTGTTACGGTTCAGAATCAAAAAGGGAGCCGATACACCGTTGATCTGTGGGTCTTGATAGCCACGTGAATCATCGCCCTTCGGGAGTTTCTCGATTTTGATGACATCTGCACCCATGTCGGCCAACATCAAACCGCAGGTCGGGCCCGCCATAATTTGTGCAAGCTCGAGTACACGAACGCCTGCAAGCGGGCCTGTGGGTGTGGTGCTATGAACATCAGTCTTATGCATGACGTTATCGACCTACAAATTTTGGAGGCTGCTTGGCGAGAAACGATTTGTAGCCAATACGAAAATCTTCGGTATCAAAACAATCAAAACACTCTTCTCTCTCTTTATCGGTCAGCGGCGCAGCGTCCTTTAAGCGTTGCGCAAACTGCTTATGCCAACGAGCCACCAACGGCGCGCCAGCAGCAATTCGTTGCGCTGTAGCGAATGCTTCCGCCGCGACCTGCTCATCGGGCACTACGCGCGACACCAGACCAATCCGCAATGCTTCCTGCGCATCAATGATGCGGCCCTCCAATAAGAGCTCTAAAGCTTTAGACGATCCAATCAACGAGGCAATCGGCTCCATTTCGTCATAGGCCATCACGAGCCCGAGATTTTTAATGGGTGCACCAAAGCGGCTCGATGCACCGCAAATACGTATATCAGCCAAGGCAGCAATCTCCATGCCACCCCCCACACAAATTCCGTGTATCTGCGCCACAACGGGATGACGACAACTCTTTATTTTTTTAACGGTCTGATGCATAAAATGACCGTACTCTGTTGCTTGCGCTTTGTTGGAACGCTGCGTCTCAAACTCGCTGATATCGTTACCGGGTGAAAAGGACTTCTCACCTGCCCCACGCAAAATAATGCAACGCACATCATCTTGAGCGGACAACGCAATCATGGCATCGCCCAACTCTCCCCACAGGGGTTTGGTCATCGCGTTCAGTTTTTCTGGGCGGTTGATCGTCAGCGTAACGATGTCACCTTCACGAGATTGCAATAAGATTTCCGACATGTCATTTTTCCGTGGTTAGTTTGAACAATACATTAGCAAAATTATCAGTCTAAGGAGGGGTAATCAACATACCCTTTTGCGCCACCGCCATAGAACGTGGCACGATCATACGGTGCGAGCTTCTAGGTTGCGCTATAGAGCTTACCGGGAGGCGCCACTGCAGAAGACGCTACGGGTAAACCCTCGACATGCACAGCCTTGGTCACTTTCTGCCATCCCGCAACGTGAGCATCAGAGTAAATACCTGGTGTGCCCGGGGATCCCTTGCCTTACGCAGAGATTTGCGATGCCTCTGAAATGATCAGACCAGCACTCGCGCGCTGCGCATAATATTGCGCCGCTAGATCGCCGGGGACGTCCTCTGCCCCCTCGGGCAAACCATTGGTCATATCGCTTGTAACAGCGCGGGGCAGCCGCTATAGTTCACGTTGTTATTCAATCTATTCAGGAAACCGCCATGACGACAGTCAAGTCACACACACACGGGTTTAACGGCTTACGCCGCGGTCTGCTCAGTTTAGCCCTGACGGGTTCGCTCACCCTCGCCGGTTGGAGCGCAACAACGTTGGCTCAGACCAAAGACCTGACCATTGCCTTGTCTACTCCGGTCACAACGGTTGATCCCCATTTTCATAATCTGTCACCCAATAATGCAATGGCCGCACACGTGTTTGAAACGCTGGTCAAAGCCGACGCAAGCCTTAAAACCTACCCAGGACTCGCAGAGTCATGGAAAGCCTTATCGGATACCGAATGGGAATTTAAACTGCGTAAAGGCGTCAAGTGGCATAACGGCGAACCCTTCACTGCAGAAGACGTAGCAGGCACCATTAAGCGTATTCCTAATGTGCCAAACAGCCCCGCCTCGTTTGCGGTGTTCGTTCGAGCGATTAAAGAGGTCAAGGTAATAGACCCACACACCATTCGTTTCACGACCGCCACGACCTACCCACTATTGCCCTCGGACATGGTTTCCGTCGCGATTGTTCCTAAGTCAGTGGCCGAGACTGCAAAAACAGAGGACTTTAACTCTGGCAAAGCAATGATTGGAACCGGTCCGTTCCGCTTTCAAGAATATGTCTCCGGTGATCGAATTATTTTGGTACGCAATAAAGATTATTACGATGCCCAACAGAGCTGGGACAAGGTCACTTTCCGCATCATTACCAGCGCGCCTGCACGTGTTGCGGCGCTGCTTTCCGGCGATGTGCACATGATTGAAGGTGTACCGACCGCTGACGCAGCAAAACTTAGCAAAGATGCTCGGGTCACTGTTTCCAATGCCGTATCAAACCGCATGATCTACCTGCATCTAGACAGCAATCGCGAGAAGAACTCGCCTTTTGTGACCATGGCCGACGGCAAGCCACTCGAAGCCAATCCCCTTCGTGATGCGCGTGTACGTCGTGCGATCAGCAAGATGATTGATCGCAACGCCATTGTGTCGCGCGTCATGGAAGGCCAAGCGATTTCGGCGGGCCAGTTACTCGACGAGTCGTTTTTTGGAACGAGTAAAAAGCTCAAGCCCGACGCTTACGACCCAGCAGGAGCGAAGAAGCTGATGGCAGAGGCCGGCTACCCCAATGGATTCGGCGTAACCTTGCACTCTCCCAACAATCGCTACATTAACGACGGTGCGACTGCACAAGCGGTTGCCCAGTTTCTATCTCGTAATGGTATTCCAACGAAAGTTGACACAATGCCTTCCAATATATTTTTTACGCGAGCAAGTAAGCAAGAGTTCTCGTTCATCCTAGCTGGCTGGGGAGCCGCCTCCGGCGACACCTCATCTCCCTTGCGATCACTGTTGGCTACCTATGACGCGAAAGCGGGTATGGGCGCTGCCAACCGGGGCCGTTTTTCTAGCCCGGAACTTGATGCACTCATCGCCAAAGCTGTTGTGATTATTGATGATAAGCAGCGCGACGCCGCATTGGCGCTGGCAAGTGAAAAAGCCATAGAGCTCATGGGACTCATTCCATTGCATTACGAGGTCAGCACTTGGGCAACGCGCAAAGGAATCAGCTACACGGGACGCGCCGATCAATATACGTTGGCCCAAGATGCCAAGCTCACTGGCAAGTAGTCAACCTGTCGTTTGAGCTTGTAACTATTATCAAGAAAAGGCATTGATCCGTGACAGCTTTCGTCATTCGTCGTTTGGCTCAAGCCGTATTTGTTCTGTTTATCACATCAATTTTGGTATTTGGAGGCTTGTATCTCGTTGGGGACCCCATCGAGATACTCGTCCACCCCGAAGCAGATCAAATTGAAAGAGAGCGTGCACGCGTCGCCCTGGGACTCGACAAACCTCTGGTTGAGCAATACCTGACGTTTCTCAAAGGGGCAGTAACGGGCAACCTAGGCAAATCCTTTGTCTACGCGCGTCCTGCACTCGATGTTATTTTCGAACGTATGCCAGCCACGATGGAGCTTGCCGTATTGGCAATGCTGATATCGATCGTGCTGGGCATTCCTCTTGGGCTCTATGCGGGGCTTAGGCCAAACTCGTTCATATCCCGCAGCATCATGACGGGGTCCATTGTTTGTTTCTCGTTACCCACTTTTTGGGTGGGTTTATTGCTGATCTTGTTATTTGCGGTAACGCTCGGTTGGCTACCCTCAACGGGACGAGGTCCTACCGAAGAAATTTTCGGCCTTCAGCTTTCTATTTTTAGTCTCGAGGGTTTGAGATACGCGCTACTCCCTGCTTTGAATTTAGCCCTGTTGAAACTCGCGCTGATTATTCGACTCACACGCGCACAGACGCGCGAACAAAGCCTGCTTGATTACATTAAATTTGCTCGAGCGAAAGGCTTGAGAAGCTCTCGTGTGATCGGGGTGCACCTCCTGAAAAATATTCTGATCCCTTTAGTCACCGTCATTGGGCTAGAGCTTGGCTCCGTGATTGCTTACGCGATTGTGACAGAGACGATTTTTGCGTGGCCCGGAATGGGCAAACTCGTCATCGACTCTATCTTTCAGCTCGACCGACCGATTGTGGTGGCGTACCTTTTAGTGGTTGTGTGTATGTACATCATCATTAACCTTGTCGTCGACATCCTCTACTCCTTGCTCGATCCGCGCGTTCGCATATCGGAGCAACACGGATGACCGAACAAGTGCAAAAAATAGCAAAGGTTCAAACGCCTTTCAAACGCCTTTGCAGTCAGTTTGCCGAAAGCCCCGTCGCGTTGGTTGGCTTAGTCGTTCTGCTTGCGGTGATCTTTGTTGCGGTGTTTGCGCCGCTCATCTCTCCACAGAATCCCTATGATCTATCCAAACTAGATCTCATGGATGCTCGCTTGGCTCCTGGTGAAACCGGTTTAGGAGGGCAACACTACTTGCTCGGAACCGATGGTCAAGGACGCGATATGGTGTCCGCCATTTTTTACGGACTCCGCGTATCGCTGTATGTCGGGTTAACGAGCGGCATCATTGCGCTCGTGATTGGCAGTGTGCTGGGCGTGTTGGCTGCTCACCTCGGTGGGCGGTTTGAACAAATCATCATGCGAATAGTCGATATTCAACTTGGTTTCCCAGCCATACTCGTCGCACTTGTGTTGCTTGCAGTACTGGGCAAAGGTGTCGATAAAATCATCATCGCTTTGGTAAGCGTGCAATGGGCCTACTACGCGCGAACCGCTCGCTCAGCCGCTCTGGTCGAACGAGGCAAAGAGTATGTCGAGGCCGCACGTTCACTTGGTCTCAAAGGTTCGCGTATTGTGTTGCGGCACTTGCTTCCCAACGCCATGGCTCCCCTGATCGTTGTTGGCACAGTCCAAGTCGCGCATGCCATCGCGCTAGAGGCCACCCTTTCCTTCCTGGGCCTTGGATTGCCCGCAACGGAACCCTCTTTAGGTTTATTGATTTCGAATGGCTATGAATATTTGCTGTCCGGAAAATACTGGATTAGCGTTTATCCTGGGATCGCCTTGTTAATAACAATCCTTGCGATCAATCTCGTTGGTGATCAGTTACGTGACATCCTGAATCCGAGGCTCTCACGATGACGAACTTACTCTCCATTAAAAATTTGCGAACGGAATTTGATACCCGCAACGGCTTACTCCCTGCGGTAGCGGATGTCTCGATTGAGCTCGCACGCGGTCAAGTGCTTGGACTGGTCGGTGAATCAGGTTCGGGCAAATCGGTGACAGGCTTTTCTATTCTCGGACTAGTGGATTTGCCGGGACGTATCGCCTCAGGCAGCGTTATCTTTGATGGACAAGAACTTGTAGGGTGTGATCAAGAGTCTCTGAGAAAGTTGCGTGGCAAGCGTATCGCCATGATTTTTCAAGATCCAATGATGACGCTCAATCCTGTTCTGACCGTCGAGACGCAGATGGTCGAAACTGTGCTCGCGCATGAAGCGGTCAGTAAGGCGGTTGCCCGCAGCCGTGCGGTTGAAGTCTTAGGTAAAGTGGGCATCGCGTCCCCTTCCGAACGAATTGGACAATATCCTCATCAGTTTTCGGGTGGGATGCGGCAACGCGTTGCGATCGCGATTGCTATGCTCCATCGTCCAGACCTCATCATTGCCGACGAGCCAACGACTGCGCTGGATGTCACAGTGCAAGGCCAGATTCTGTACGAGATGCAACAGCTCGTTAGCAACTCCGGCACAGCCCTGATTTGGATTACACACGATCTTGCTGTAGTGGCTGGCTTAGCCGACCATATTGCCGTGATGTACGCGGGTCGAATTGTCGAATACGGCACGGCTGAAGCCGTATTGAATGATCCGCGCCATCCCTATACGCGTGGGCTTCTTGACTCCGTGCCCACTACGACCACACCTGGCATGCGCTTAAGACAAATTCCTGGTGCGACACCTTCCATCACCGAACTGGGTAGCTCGTGCGCCTTTGCTGCACGCTGTAACTATGTTCAAGCTGCTTGTACTCAGATGCCAGACATGTCATCGCTTGGTGCACATCAGGTGCGCTGTTGGCACCCTTTGATGCCTGGGCATGTGACTAAGCATAGCGAGGTTTCGCGATGACTGAGTTATTAACGTTTGAAAAGGTATCAAAGCGCTTTGGTCGAAAGCTGGATATTTTTGAAAAAATTGCACGAACAATTGGCGCAGATATTCAAGCACACACCGTGCATGCCGTCGATCACGTGTCATTCAGTATTCATGATGGGGAAGTTGTTGGTCTTGTGGGAGAGTCTGGCTGCGGCAAGTCAACGCTGGGCAGATTAGGTTGTGGCTTACACACCCCAACTGAGGGCACGGTGCGCTACCGCGGATTGCCACTCGAAACACATAGCGGGATTCGTCGACCCATTCAACTTATTTTTCAAGATCCCTTTGCCTCGCTTAACCCGCGTATGCGTGTGCTTGATATTGTTGGAGAAGCGCCGCGCGTACACGGTTTGATTGACCGAGCAGAGGTCAGTGATTACGTCGCGAATTTACTTAAGCAAGTCGGTTTAGATCCTATGTATATGCAACGCTATCCGCATCAGTTTTCTGGCGGACAGCGCGCGCGCATCGGTATCGCTCGCGCCCTAGCGGTGAAGCCAGAGTTCTTGGTGTGCGACGAGGCCGTCGCAGCGCTCGATGTATCGATCCAGGCACAAGTACTGAATCTCTTTATGGATTTGCGTGATGACTTGGGCTTAACCTACATGTTCATCAGCCACGATTTGGGCGTGGTCAGACACCTCTCGAATCGTGTGGTGGTAATGTATCTTGGTCGCGTGGCAGAAATCGCCCCAACCGAAGAGCTATTTGCCGAGCCAAACCATCCCTACACACAAGCCTTGCTGCAAGAGATCCCTCGTATTGATCGCACGCATCGCACCTTTGTGCCGATCCGCGGTGAAATCCCCTCGCCGCTCGCTCCACCGAGTGGCTGTCATTTCCACCCGCGCTGCCCGCACGCGATGCCGCGCTGCGCCCAGGAAGCACCAGCCCTTCGCGAAATTAGTCCCGGGCGACTCTCCGCCTGTCACCTTAACGATCCAGCCTCCTAACACATGAAACGAAGCCATCCTGTTGAATTACAAGCCCCCGACTTAAGCGCGTGGGAAAACTCCAATACGGATGTGCCCTTTGTCTGGAGCTTCGACTCTGGCAAGCCTGGTCCGCATGTGATGGTCCAAGCCCTCACGCACGGTAACGAAATTTGTGGCGCGATCGTGGTTGATTGGCTGATGCAACAAAAGGTGCGACCCAAGGCTGGACGTTTAACAATTGCTTTCGCTAATATGCTGGCCTACGCAAACTGGGATCCGTTAAACCCAATCAAAAGTCGTTTTGTGGATGAAGATTACAACCGTGTATGGGGTGATGACGTCCTCCTGGGTAGTCGTGATTCCGCAGAGCTGCGGCGTGCTCGCGTCTTACGTCCTTTTGTAGATAGCTGCGATTACCTGCTGGACATTCACTCGATGTCAGAGCCCTGCGCCCCGATCATGGTCTGCGGGGCGACTGGTCAAGGCGGGGAAAAGAGCGCCGCGCTTTCTAAGCTGCTTGGGCTACCAGAGAACCTGCTCATCGACACCGGACACCCTGCTGGATTGCGGATGATTGAACGCGGCGGTTTCGGCAAACCGAATGACCCGCGCACGGGTCTGCTCATTGAGTGCGGTCAGCATTGGGAGAAGTCATCGGTTGATGTGGCCAACGACTCACTTTTACTATTTCTCAAACACTTCGGTGTGATTGATGCGGCCTTCGCGCAAGCCCACTTGCGGCAACCGCTGCCCGCTAGACAACGCATCATCCGAGTGACAGAGGCCGTTGTAGCCAAATCCACGGGTTTCAGCTTTAACAAGCCCTACACTGGTTTGGAAGTGATCGCAAAGAAAGGCGATTTAATCGCCACGGATGGGGATCAACGTATCGTCGCCCCCTACGACGACACGGTGCTCGTGATGCCATCCACGTCCAACGTACGTGTGGGAGCAACCACAGTACGTTTTGGACGTTTCGAAGACTAAGTCTTGCGCCTTATTGCTGAACGGTGATCTTGCGATCACGAATGATTTTGCCCCAGGTGTCTGACTCCTTAGCAATATATTTTGCTAAGTCGTCACGCGTGCCTGGTGTCAGTGTCAGCCCTTTTTCAAGCAGCTCTTTTGACGTGACTGGGTCAGTGATCACTTTAATCAATTCCTGATTCCAACGCTCGAGTATCGCGGGGGGTGTCTTGGCCGAGGCAATGAAGGCATACCAGTTGTCTGCATCAAAGCCTGGATAACCGGACTCAGCGATTGTTGGAATCTGAGGGAATAACTCTGCGCGCTTTGCGCTGGTCACTGCGATGGGAATTAACTTACCCGAACGGATATGCGCGACCGATGAAGGCAGTGCTGAGTAATACACCGTGACACGATTACCAATCACATCGACCGTTGCAGCACCACCGCCCTTATACGGCACGTGGATGATATCAATGCCCGCACGCTGATTAAACAACTCGCCTTGCAGATGCGAAGCCGAGCCAGAACCGGTCGAAGCGAACGTCAACTTGCCTGGTTCTTTTTTGGCAAGATCCACTAAGTCCTTTAGACTCTTGATTCCGGATTCAGGTGATACCAACAGGACATTCGGAAAACTTCCACCCATTGCAAGCGGTGCGATGTCCTTGACGGGGTCGTACGGAATTTTCATTAAGTGAGAAGCAATCGACAGCGGACCGATCGAACCGAGCATAATCACCGAGCCATCAGCGGGGCCGGTCACAACGGTGTTCGTTGCGATATTGCCCCCTGCCCCGGGCTTATTGTCCACAACGACTTTAATACCGAGGTTCTCTGACAACTTCTTACCGATCACGCGCGCGGCGATGTCATTCGCACCGCCTGGAGGGAATCCCACATAGAGCGTCACACCTTTCGAGGGCGGAAACTCCTGCGCCGCAACGTGTGTGGCCATGCAACCTAGCGAAACGGCCGTCGCCGTCAGTACGGTCAGAAAAGTTTTTTTCATTTTTTGTTCCAGTTCAAATGTATCGCTATCGAATTTCTGGCATCTTAGCGCCAATATGAGGTTTATTTCTAGTCTCTGCAAGTTCGCACTGCCGCTGTCGTTCCCGTGCCGTGTTTTTTTGCTCAGGGGTTGTCCGATCAAAACATCTTGGACAACTGACGCCAAGCTCAAATTTATCAGACTCAACAGCACTGAGGGGAAAGGGCTGACGACAACACCGGCACAGACGGCTTTCACCCCGTTGCAGGCCGTGTGTCACGGCCACACGCTCGTCAAAGACAAAACACTCTCCCCGCCAAAGACTTTCCTCTGGCGAGACAGTCTCAAGGTATTTCAGAATCCCGCCCTCTAGATGATAGACCTCGTCATAACCCTTGGCACGCATCATTGCGGTTGATTTTTCACAACGGATACCGCCAGTACAAAACATGGCAACCTTGGGTCGCTTTCCACCTACAGCCTTCAGGACATCGGCACGATCGACCCAAGCGGGTAACTGAGAAAATGTTTGGATCGCTGGATCAATGGCTCGCTCGAAAGTGCCAATCTCGATCTCGTAATCGTTACGCGTATCGACTAAGACCACATCTGGATCGCTAATCAAGGCGTTCCAATCTTCCGGCTTAACATAGGTTCCTGCCATGGTGGCGGGGCTGACCTCAGGCACGCCGGACGTCACAATTTCGTTCTTCAGGCGAACTCGCATACGCCGAAACGGTGGGAGCCCCGACCAGGACTCCTTAGGCTGCAAATCCGAGAACTTTGGATCAGCACGCAAGTACGCCAGCACAGCACGTATTGAGGCTTCAGGGCCTGCGATCGTGCTGTTAATCCCCTCTTTCGCGAGCAGGATAAGGCCTTTGACGCCTTGCCGCTCACAAAATGCCAAGAGCGGAGCCCGACGCGCCTCAATATCTGACAGCTCGACAAATTTATAGAAGGCAATCGTCAAGAAATTATGTGGATTCATACCCTGATTTTAAGCCTGACTGCGCTAAGAGTGCGTTAACATTTGACAACAGCTGTTCAAACCTGGAGACATACATGAATTTCATAACAAAATGGGTCGGAGTCGTTGCGCTGATGTGCACAACTAGCGTCATGGCACAAGCCTATCCAAACAAGCCCATCACGCTGGTCATTCCTTTCGCCGCAGGCAGCGGTACGGACTTCGTAGCACGCAACGTGGCACAAAAACTTTCTGAGCGTCTCAAGCAACCTGTGGTGGTAGACAACAAGGCTGGTGCAAGCGCGCAAATCGCCGCACAGTTCGTCGCCAAGGCTGCACCAGATGGTTATACGTTGTTCATGACGACCAATACATCGCACTCCGCGAACCCGTGGATGTTCAAAACGCTGAACTACGATCCCATCAAGGATTTCACGCCCATCGTGCGCGTAGGCGAGCTTCCCTTTGCGCTCGCGATCAATCCAAAAATCCCAGCTAAAACCTTGCAAGAGTTTATCGACTATGCAAAGAAGACTCCTGGCAAGCTAGCCTATGCCACGCCCAACAGTACTTCGTTGGTGGCAATGGAAACTATCAAAAATATCGCAGGCTTAGATATTGTCGGCGTTCCCTATAAAGCAAGCCCTCAAGCCATGACAGACCTGATCTCGGGTGAAGTACACGTGTACGTCGTAGATCTAGGCTCGGGCATGGCATCACTCAAGTCCGATCGGGTTCGCTTGCTCGCCGTGACCACAGCAAAAGGCTCACAAAGCTTTCCCGGCACGCCTGCGATTGCCAGCGTCGTCAAGGGATTTGACTTAGTCTCATGGAATGGAATTTTTGGCCCAGCTAATCTGCCACGCCCCATCGTCGACAAAATCAACGCTGAGATGCAAGCCGTCTTTGCAGACAAGGACTTCCAAGCAAAGATTGCTGCTACAGGTTTTGAACTCGATCCGACCAAGACACCTGAAGAGTTCGCAAAATACGTCGACTTTCAACTCAAACACTGGGGTGAGATGCTCCGTAATGCTGGTGTTAAACCACAATAATCCAATCTCATGAATACGTTCAAACGGAACACGATCAAAGCATTGGCGGCCAGTCTGGTGATGCTTGGCTCTGCTAGCTATGCGCAAACGGGCTCGATCAAACTGATGGTTGGCTTTCCAGCGGGCGGCGGCACCGACGTCATTGCCCGCGTGTTGGGCGAACAGCTTAGTCAGGTGCTTGGCACCCCCGTGGTGGTCGATAATCGCGCGGGGGCCGGCGGCCAAATTGCAGCCCAGGCACTTAAAGCTGCGCCGGCAGATGGCTCAGTACTATTTTTGTCGCACGATCACACGATCTCCATCCTGCCCTTGATTACGAAGGCACCTGGCTTCAAACCCGACACCGACTTTGTACCTGTTGCTGGCTTTGCCACGTTTGCCAACGGTATCGCGCTGTCAGGTGGCGTGGCGGACCAATCACTCGAGCAATTTATCAAGTCCACGCGTGAACAGCGGCAAGGTAAGGCATCCATTGGTGTACCTGCACCAAATTCTGTTCCAGAGTTTCTTGTCAAAGTATTAGCCACTCAGTACAAACTTGATCTTGTCTCCGTCCCCTACCGTGGCAGCGCACCGATGTTGGCCGATATGCTGGGCAACCAGATCCCTGCAGGGGTTGCCTCCGTTCCAGACCTCATCGAATTTCAAAAAGCGGGGAAAGTGCGTATGGTCGCAGTGATGGGCACAACACGCCAGAATGTGATTCCTGACACTCCCACCTTTGCAGAACTCGGTATAAAAGGGTTTGAGGATCTGCCCTACTACGGCATTTTTGCTCCGAAAGGCACACCCACTGCCACCCTTGAACGACTCGGTAACGCGGTTGCGAAGGTGCTAGACATGCCTCACGTCAAACAACGCCTCGTTGCGATGGGCCTGACGGTTGAGTACATGTCGAGCCAAGCGCTCGCCCAACGAGAGAGCGCTTACTCCAAAAACTGGGCACGCATTATTGAAGCAAGCGGCTTCCAAGCACAGTAAAGGCGCAGCGCAGTTATTTTGCGATGGCGCAGTGACCACCGACAGAAGCCTTGCCTGAACCGGCCGCGATCAGCGGCGGTTCATTGCGCAAATCGATCGGGGCCGATACAACCGTGTCCCACACGAGAAACAGCAGCAAGACCGTCCAAAAGGCAACGCTCAGTTTTGGTTTGGACACTTTCGTCATACTCGTCACCTCATTTTAAAATTGATAGTGACGGCGAACTTTTAGGCCAATCGCTGTGCCCATCAAGGCAAGCGGAACCCAAATCCATCCGTGCACACTTCCTGTTGAGATACCGCTGAGCATGGCACCAATATTGCATCCAAACGCAAGTCTGGAGCTGTACCCCATTAAAAATCCCGCAGCAAGCCCGACGATCCACTGCTGGGTCGTCAAGGATTGCGTGGAAGTTGTTGCCTTAGCAGAAATCCACAGCGCACCACCTAAGATACCGACATTTGTAATCGAGGTAATATCTAACAACACAGACTCGGTTAAGCGCTGCGCGTTGCCGGCTTGACTCCAAAAGGCATTCGCAGTCGGATCAAACAGACCGGCAGCATTCACGACTTTAGCCGCCCACAAACCGAAGCCGTAGACCACGCCCCAAGGCTGCCCCGCAATCACCAAATTCAATGTGGCAAGAACTGCCAGTGCCACGGCACCGACGAGCCACTTACGATCCCACCAGGTACGGCCAGGCCCCACCCATGCGCGCACCAGCAAGCCGGCGACCAGCAAACCCGCAAGCGTGATGAGCAGCGCCTTCGCACCACCAAACAAGGTCACCAAGCCGATCGGTTCGAGCTGCCCGAGCTTGAGCCAGTCTGCGACATGCACCGAACCAAGGAAGCTTCCCAAGGCAAATAAGGGCAAGATTCCCATGTTGAGTGGAATGCCAAGCCCTGCCTTATACAGCGTCCCAGACCCACACCCGTCTGCAATTTGCATCGTCAAACCAAATACAAATGCGCCGATCAACAAACTGATACTTGGCGGACCAAGCGCTGCGGTCAGTTCAGAAAACTGGGCAAGTAATGTCAGGCATAACATGGAGGCGAGCGCCAACAACACAAGCTGCCCAGCGACGCCACGGGGATCGCGCTGCTCGATTAACTGGCGCCATCCCGTCGTAAAACCAAAACGGGCGCCCGCAAGCGCAGCGCCCATTCCAATCCCAACCAAAAACAATATCGCCTGCCTAATTGAAACACTCAGTGCTAAGTAAACAAAAAATACGAGGAGTGCAACACTTAAAGGCAGGCGTTTCATAGAAAATTACTTAGAGGTGTAAAGCTGGAAATCAATCAGTAACTGTTTAACACGGTTAGGAACGTTATCCATAGGCAAGGGGCTATCGGCCCGGGTCCAGTCCACCATCGAACCGGCGTATAGCTTTACGTTCTTTTGCCCAACGAGTTCGGACATCACAAACCAGTTGGTCGCTGCCCAATGCCCAGTGTTGCAAAATGAAATCGTTTCCGTGTCATCTTTTAAAGGTGTTGACGCGGCAAGCTTCTTCGCTTCGCTCGCAGAGACAACCAGTGAACTCTTTGGCTCGAACCAAGTCGAGTGCTCAATGTTGACAGCACCCTTTAACGTACCCGGGGTCTTCGCCACTTGGTGGCGCGTCTCGCCGGAATAAAACGCGTTTGGACGCGCATCAACTAGAAGCGTCTTTCCTGTCTTCGTGCTATTGATGACGTCTTCACGCGTAGCGATCATGCTTTGATTAATCTTCGGCGCGAAGGTACTTGCAGCAACCGTGACAGGTTGGCTGTCCAAACTTAATCCCGCCGCCTGCCATGCCTTCAGGCCACCGTTCAATACGGACAAGTGCTTGACGCCAAGAACTTTCAGCGTCCAGTACACCCGCGCCGCGGCACCAAAGTCCGTGTCATTTGCACCGCTCGACACAACGATCACTGGCGTATCCGCAGTGATACCCAAACGCTGTACGTTAGCCGTCAGCTTCTCCAGACTAGGCAACTCGCCTGGATTGGATTCCGGGCCGCGCCATGAGCCATACGGTGCGTTTAAGGAGCCAGCGATGTGATTGGCAGCGTAAGATTTCGGGTCGCGAATATCAAGCACACGCGTGCTGGCGTCCGCTTGAGCAGACTTCACTCCCTGCGGGGTGAGCAAAGGCTCGGCTGCCCCTGCGGAGAACGATAAAAAAAATGCAGCGAGCGCGACAGCGAATCTATTCATTGTTTGGTACTGCCTAGAAAAAGTTGAGAATCGGTACTCGGATTGTGCCTAGGAATCTAACTTACTAAAAGGACTTTTTCCTTATCTCGTTATAACCAAACAATATATAGGGGCGCAAATGATGTCATTTCTATACTTTCAAGTGTCTCCACCCTATGATGCGGTCATAACAAATACCTCAGCGAGCAACAAATGAATATTGCCTTTATCGGTTTAGGACGCATGGGTTGGCACATTGCCGCTCACCTGGCGCGCGCCGGACACAGCTTGTCGGTCTACGATGTCGCTAGCAATTTGCCAGACGACTGGGTGAAGGCCTTTGGCGGGCGTGCGGGCCGTTCAGTCGCCGATACGGTGACGGGCACTGAGCTTGTCCTAACATCCCTGCCCGCCGATGCCGCACTCCAAACCGTGTGGGACCTTGCTCAACCAACCCTTGCAGCTGGGGCGATCTGGGTCGACCATTCGACAACTTCGGCAGAAATCGCAAGACGCTTGGCCAAAGCGGCCAAGTCACAAGGCCGCCAATTTATCGATGCCCCGGTCTCGGGCGGCACCGTCGGAGCTGAAAAAGGCACCCTTGCCATCATGGCAGGCGCGGATGAAGCGGCCTGGTCCGTGGTCGAACCGGTCATGTCTGCCTATGCGCAACGGGCTTCGTTGATGGGTCCTGCGGGCTCAGGGCAGTTAACAAAAATGTCGAATCAGATCTGTGTGGCAGGGATCGGTCAGGCGCTCGCCGAGGGTCTTGCGTTCGCGGAGCATAACGGCCTAGATCCGAAAAAAGTGTTGGAGGTCATGCTTAAAGGCTCCTCCACCTCGTGGATGATGGAGAACCGTGCTCAGACAATGATTGACGGGAAATTTGATTTTGGCTTTTCAACAACTCTGATGCGTAAAGACTTGGGGCTTGTGATGGAAGAGGCAAATCGCGCCGATGTTTCACTGCCTGTGACGGCATTAGTGGGTCAACTGTTATCAGACGTCTCCGCGATGGGGCTCGCCAACGCCGATTGGTGTAGCTTGATGCAACGTCAACGTCGTGTGCAATCCGGCAAATGAACAAACGCGACGCCCGCTTGCAGGCAATGCTCAGCGGGCCCATTTTTGTCACGTTGCTCGGGCTCGCCTGGCCCAATCTTTTAATGATGTTGGCGCAATCAAGTACCGTCTTGCTTGAAACATGGTTCCTCTCGCACCTGGGCGTAGACGCACTCGCCGGTGCGGCGTTGGTGCTACCCATCTTGATGCTGATGCAAAGCATGTCTCAAGGCGCTATGGGAGGCGGGATTTCCGCCGCCGTTGCGCGGGCTCTGGGCGCAGGCGACCAAGCACTCGCCAATCGATTGGTGCTTCACGCCGTGGCGCTCACGACAGGACTTGGACTATTTTTCTCAATCATCCTTTGGTGGGTGCGTGTCCCAGTCTTTACGCTGATGGGCGCAAGCGGCCTCGCGTTGGAGGCTGCAATGACCTACTCCGGTATCGCCTACGGCGCATTAACGCTGATGTGGATCATGAATGCGCTGGCCAGTGCCCTCCGTGGCACGGGCAACATGCTGGTTCCAGGTGCTGTCATTTCTGGCGGTGCGATTGCATTGATCCCTGTTTCGGCGTGCCTGATTTTTGGTTGGGGACCCATCCCCGCGCTCGGCATCGCCGGCGCCGGCTGGGCGCTTGTGTTGTATTACGGCATCAGCGGCGCCATTCTGCTTTGGTATTGTCTGAGTGGCAAGAGCCTCGCGCGCTTAGAGAGAGGCCAATTAAGTTGGGCACCCATGCGCAATATCCTAGGTGTTGGCGGCTTTGCGATGATCAACCCCTTGTTGACCAACGGATTGATCGCATCCACGACTGCGCTGGTGGGCGCTTATGCGGGAACGATTGCACTCGCTGGGTACGGCACTGCCGCGAGGCTCGAGTATTTGCTCTTTCCCGTTGCTTTCGGCATTGGTGCACCGCTTGTCGCCATGGTGGCCTCTAACCTAGGTGCGGGCCAACCAGAGCGTGCGCTGCGTGTCGCACTCACCGGTGGTGCCATGGCCTTCATCATTGCGGAGATCATCGGGTTGTGTGCAGCGATCTGGCCTTATCACTGGATGCATCTCTTCGGATCTGAACCCGACATGGTTGAAACCGGAGTCGTCTACTTGCAAACGGTCGGCCCTGTCTTTGGATTTTTTGGCTTAGGTTTCACGCTTTATTTTGCCTCACAAGGTGCCCGCAAGCTTGTTTGGCCAATCGGCGCCGGCACACTTCGTTTAGCCCTCGCAATTCTTGGCGGATGGCTCGTCCTGCATCTAGGCGGATCGTTGTTTTGGTTCTATATCGTTTCGGCCATCGCTATGTTTCTATACGGCGCGATAGTTCTGTATGCAGTCATGTCAGGGAAATGGTTCAAAGACTGAGTTCAGTGCTGCTTTAAAAACTCCAGAATCTCCTGGCGTAGCTCTAAGGTTCTTGCAGAGTCAGAACAAAAGTCTGCCTTGGGCGATGCGCGACAATTACCCGTGCTGGGGTCACGTCCACCAGACGCATTGCACCAGTTTGGATTCGCACTGTACCAACAACGATCAATAGGTTTTTCTGGCGGTGACTCGTCATCAAAAGCATGCGTTGTCTGAGCAAATAGTCTGTATCGCGCAGCCCACGTGAGCAGACGCTGATCACATGATTGCATATCAGTCTGACTCCCTAGAGGCTCTAGCTCGACGGTAACTAAGAACACGGGTGCATAAAATGGACCTAACCGAGGTCGTTGCTCAGAGGACGTTTGCTGTGCGTGTCGCTCAGGTGTTACCTGCCAGCTCCAGCAGGCCGGATAGATGGCTACGCCGGCACGAAACAAACCTCTGTATTTTTCCGTGATTGATTTTTCATCGGTAAACGCACGGAGCACGCTCCACCCACCCTGACTGCCTCCGATCAGAAACAACCGCGTAGCATCGACGGATGGCTGCTCTTGCAACCATCGGGCTGCGGCAAATGCATCGCGAGCTCGGGTATTCGCCCCAAGAGAAGAAAAGGAACGTCCATGTGCCGAAACTGGATCGTCTAACTTTCTCCAGTTAGCAATAAAGCCGCGACTCCAAAAGCTGTCAAGAATTAAGACGTTGAAGCCTTGCGCGCGAAACCATCTTGCGTGACCATAATCTATGGAACCCGGACCACCAACGCCTCCATGCTGAAATACGATCGTCGGATGTTTACCAGCCAACTCGACTGGATTCCAACTCGCCAGTAGCTTGCCAGACTGTACTTTCGACCAATCAGGGATGAGCGGCACATGCTCTGCTAAACCAAAGCGACGGATTTGGTCATTAGCGGCAAGTCGACCAAAGTTAAGGCGTTGCAACTCCGCTGCGCTTGGCGGATCAATGCGAACAATCGGTGGAGGCTCATCGTAATCACTATTCCAAAAAGCGAAAGCAGCACCGGATAACAAGATGCCGACCAACCCGATTACAAAACAACAATATCTCAGTTTCATAAACAGATCGCTGCGCAAATAGACCTGTGCAAGTTATTGCAAGGTGATCTTGTTTGTTTGCACCACTTCACGCCACTGATCAATATCAGAGGTGATCAGCTTCCCGAAGGCCGAGGCCGTCGTACCTTCGGGCTCAAGTCCACTCTCACGCAGTCTTGCAGCGATAGCTGGCTGCTTAAGAATTCGAATCATCTCTTGCTCGACACGCGAGATGACTTGCGCAGGCGTTCCGGCTGGCGCCATCAACCCCCACCAAGGATTGACGTCAAAACCAGGAAGTATTTCCGCGACTGAGGGCACCTCAGGCAAGATGCTCGAACGTTTCAGCGTCGTCACAGCGATGGGACGTAGACGACCCGCATCGATGTGCGGTTTTGCGAGGGATATGTTCACAATACCGATATCGACTTGTTTACCCAGAAGGTTTGTGATGACAGGCGCTGCGCCCTTGAACGGAACATGTAATAAGTCCAGCTTACCTTTTAGTGCCAACAGTTCGCCTGCCAAATGGGTCGTGCTGCCTGGACCAACCGAGCCATAGCTCAGTTTACCTGGGTTGGCGCGCGCGTATTCGATGAGTTCCTGCAAGGTTTTAGCGGGAAAATCAGGATGCGCCAGAATAATCAGAGGCCCCGACACTAACTGCGTAATCGGTACAAAAACTTTCAAAGGATCTGCTGTCGTTGCTGGGTATAGAACAGGATTCATCGCAATCGGACCAAGATTGGCGATCAACATGGTGTAACCATCCGGCGCTGCCTTCGCAACAACGTTTGAGGCAAGCGTGCCGTTGGCGCCCGCTTGGCTTTCCACTATGATGGGCTGACCAAGCGCTTGTGCTAACTGATCAAACATCGGTC
>Ga0209550_10000612_pt1 | contig 33935 bp, 26 predicted proteins | sample LauGreSuBDMM15SN_2_FD_187567 | JGI IMG/M metagenome (GOLD analysis project Ga0209550, IMG submission 187567) | Freshwater lake microbial communities from Lake Michigan, USA - Su13.BD.MM15.SN (SPAdes) (version 5) | ecosystem: Environmental > Aquatic > Freshwater > Lake | place: Lake Michigan... | reverse complement strand
TTCAAATGATTTCCAATAATTATGTATGTATTCTAATTCTTTTTTTTTATTGTCTTCCAATTTTGGATAATTTAATTCATTTATACGCCAAAGATAACTGTCTTTTTTAATTTTTTGAAGTCTTGATTGATACATATGTTCTAAAATATTGTATCTACTAATTTTTACATTATGTTCTCTAACAAACAAATTAATGAGTGATATAATTCTTATATTTGAATAATATAAAGCACTCCCATAGATAAACTCAATTATATATGGGTTTGATAAAATGTAATCAGAGTGAAATATTAACATTCTTTCTGTTGAATTATAGTCTAATTTAGTTTCATAAAAAGAATACATTTTATAATATATTATGTAAAATAAGATATTTTTAAGTAATATTTAAAGTAGTTTTATAGGCGTTTGAAATGTAAAAAGGTGTAAACGTGCTATGAGGTTTGACAGTTACAATAAATAATTGTTCTAATGGGTCTTTTAGTATTTTGGTTGATTCTATGTAGTCTTTTTGTTCTAAGGTCGCCATTCTATATTTGTATATACTATATACATTACCCCCATAAAAAAATCTAAATATCCAAAGACACAATATTCTTATCCGAACGCTGTTTCCGTTGTGTCCGTTTTGGCATAGAAACATTCTGCGTCTCCTTCAATGAACTAATACTAATCATACTGTCGTTTTCCGCCGACATCGATGCAGCCGGTTGCGCCGGTGGTTGTGCATGAATATCCACCGTCCGGGTTTTCAATCCGGCTAAAATATGTTCTATATCACTCGTTTGTGGCCCGCGCATTTCCGGTCTTTGTTGAGGAGGTTGCATATTCGCCGGGGCATAATTATTCATCTCTACCCCTTCTTCCCTAAATAACGCACCCCGACTGGCCGATATATCCGGTCGATTGGATGGACGCTCCGAATATTGCATCCCACGACCCGGCATGGGGCCTTGGTTTTTGGTTTCCACCGGTGGAGGTGGGGGATTTCCGCGCGGGTTATTCATCTGTTGGTCTTTCATCATATTACTCGCCATAGCAAACCCCGGGGAAGTCTGGCTCATACTACTAACCGTCGCATCGGTAAACATCTTCATCAATTCGGGACTCTGTTTAATAACATCATTGAACCCCGGAGTCGCCGAAGACAGCGCTTTATTGGTGAAATTGACAACCGCTGCAGAGAACCCGAGACGAAGCAATAGAGACAACTCCGGTGCCATTTTCCCACCCTTGTATTTTTCGTGCAATTCGGAAAACAATTCATCATAACTATCTATATCTTCACTGACTTGTTCGGCCCATCCGTCTAAATTGATACCGAATGGGTCAAATGCACTATTGGCATACTCAATCGAATTGATTCCCGTCATTAACCACCAACCCATCAATTTCACACTGTCTTTCTTGCGCTTGTCTTCAATCGCGGTTTCATATTCGTCTTCCACCTCTTCATAGCTAGAATCCATGGTATATCGCGTGCTGTTTTTCAATATACCCTTTTCATACCATTCATCCAACTTTTTAATCATGAGACGCTTCTTACGGCGTTTTTCTCTATCCGACATACGATTGGATGATTGCGTTTCCATTGGAATATCATTCATTTTCGAGAACCCATCCCACGTGCTGGTATTACCCACCGTTTCTGCCGTCGCAGACCCTAAATTGGATGTATTGGGCGTATTTGCCGTATTTTGTTCTCCTAAAGACGCGGGTTCGGTAGATTTACCAAAACCAAACATATTTCCTAAACCACTCAGTATTTTATTGTCATTAAACATTCCACCAGATGATGACGCCGATGACGATTTATTCGAAGTTCCCGACAACTCATTCAATTCACTTTCCAATTTATCCAATTCGCCTAAATCGATATTTATATTACCAGAAGAGTTGGACCGTTTTTTATCATTCATTAACAATTCTATACCAGTTCCAAAATTGACCGAAGGTTTTTCACCCAAATATGGACCGTCGTTAAAATTGAGGGATATAGGTTCTAAATCATTTAATCCTAGATTGATTTCTTCCATTCTTATTTATGATAATCTTACACTATTTATTTTTAAGTTCTCCGCATAACTAATTATATTTCCACAGTTTATATCTTTACTTTTCAACCACTTTATATATCATCCACCTCTGCACATTTTATATAAATATATCCTTCCTTTTCTGAATATTGTTTACTACAATTGAGTTCAATTATTAGAGAATCGTCCGTATACAATTTATCATTCAAAGCGTCCAATACAAACTTAACCATGTTGTCTAAATCTTTGTTGTTCGTATTATATTTTGGCGAGGTGTTTTTTAATATATGCGATAATTTACCACTTCTATAATGGTTTTTTGGGCGGCTGCAGTAAAAATGCAAAATGCATCGGATTGGTTTCGTCATTTTTTCGGTGGGGAAGTTCTCGATGGCTTTTACAAAGTCGTCTTTCTCTTTTTTCGACGGGTCATAGGTTCCACCCTTTAATCGATGTCTATGTCGTTTTAAACTAACGGGTTCAAATAAAATCGTTCTTTCAAATATCATATAGCTACTATACAGAGTAATATAAATATATGTTTATTAGGGTTTGCAAATAAATATATACGAGAACTTGTAGTAAATTACCGACTATTTTCCACATTTTTACTGCGAGATATCAATTCATATTGCGTAATAGCCGGAGACAATTTACGGGCGTCCAATTCTTCTCTAGAGAAATATACATCTTTTAGATCGCTTTGTGTATACCCAGGAGGGTTGCCATTATCACTATATGATGTATACGTATATGGAGTTGTATATGGAAAACTAGGCGCATTTGAATACCGGTCTACATATCCAATATCATTCATCGTTTCTGCATAATTTTGCTCACGTATACTGTCGGCAGCATGCGTTAAAAACACCCTATATTTCCAATTACTAGTTATTCCAATCATACCAATCATGTCTACGAAATTGCGATTTGTAATGGATTCGGGTTGCCAAGACGCAACTAATACACGTCCATCATTCATCATAGGAGGGAAATCTTTATATAAATTGTGAGTTTGGTATCCATGTATTGATTTCGGATTATTGGATGTTTCTGGATAAGCATTTGTCAATTCAACGCCTTTGCTAAACATATCGAATAATATATATTTCTTCCATATATTATTTGTATTCTATTTGTTTTCTATTTATTCATTGTAGAAACTTTATCCTTCGATGATAAATCATCTACGGATAAATCTCGAACACTTTCGGTCGTTCCGACCTCATGTGTTCTCGCTATATCCTTTCATGATAACCCCTCTCCGGATAAATCTCGAACACGTTCGGTCGTTCCGACCTCATGTGTTCTCGCTATATCCTTTCATGATAAATCTCGAACACGTTCGGTCGTTCCGACCTCATGTGTTCTCGCTATATCCTTTCATGATAACCCCTCTCCGGATAAATCTCGAACACTTTCGGTCGTTCCGACCTCCCGCGTTCTCGCTATATCCTTTCATGATAACCCCTCTCCGGATAAATCTCGAACACGTTCGGTCGTTCCGACCTCATGTGTTCTCGCTATTCTCCCTCCAATAATTTTAATAAATCGGACTTTTTCATTTTACTGGGGTCGCTACAAAGACCCTTCGTAATAACAGTTGCTTTTAAATTGGGTAATGTCATTTTTTTATATAGTTCATTGACTTTATTATCTTGTGATAATAAATTACTTTTGGATGATACATCATCTATTACACTTGGCTCAAACTCATGTACTTCTTCATCATGGGATGATAATCCATCGCCGGATAATAAAGAGACATCCATAATATTGGGTAATGTTATAATTTTCACATCATAATTATCTTGAAACGCGGGTTCAATATCCTCCATATTCTCTTGTATGTATATATCTTGAGTATTGTCATCATCGGATACCACTATCTTATTTTCTTGTAATAATACATCGTCTCCAATAAATCGTTTATTCATATGAATATCCGGTTCGTCTACGTTCATCCCACGCCTCGTATTGATATATGATGTATCGGAATCGGATACACTTTCATCATCCGATTCTGAATCAGACTCGGATTCATCGTCGGATTCTGTTTCATCCTCTAAAATGACATTATCGCGCATATTCGGCATTTCTCGTATAAATTGCGTATTATAGTCTATAATAAATCTAGAGGAATCTCTTGGGTCTCCCGACGGTTCTCCCGATAACCCTCGTGCTGTGCTCGTTCCGATCTCCGGTGTTCTCGCTATATTTGATTCTCTTTCCGTAATTGGCACGTTATACGGGTCTACCCAGTTGTGAAATATATTCGAACCCGAAACCGGCGAATCATTTCCTAAATATATATAAGGGTCCGATTTTGAAAAAACGCCTGGGTGCGAAAGATTCATTGGTGTCTTGGAGTTATTCGGTAATGACATCGACTGTATATTGCGTAATTGTTTTACGACATTTGAAACAATATCAAATAGTGATTCGTATTTTTGTTCTAAACTGGAAACCCGTTGCTTAAAATGATATACAAGCATGGCTATTAGTATTATTGTTATTCCTAAACTAATAAAAAAAAATATTTCTATAAAGCTGAATAATCCCATTGTTTTTTATAATACTATAATAAATAATAGTATTTATATAAACGTATTATATTATTATATATGAATAAATTGTTATTTTTTCTATAGCTATATGTTATAGAAAATATGAATACGGTTGACTCATCGCCTAGTCCTAGTTTTAATACATCATCTACAAATATACCAACGACCGCCCCCATGGCTTCATCTGAATTATTAACCGAATGCAACACTGCTGGATTTAGCAATAAAACGATTATTATTATTCTATTCATTATAATTTTATTAGTATTACTAAATGACAAGGTCGATAATATTCTCAGAAACATATTTGTTATTATCTACAATTTATTCATCCGTATTCTTGGATTTTTTGGATTTGTCGCAGGGTCAACGATTCATTTAACTGCAAATGTCGCCGGAAATGTAGCTAGAACGGGGGTCGATATAACGGAAGGAACACTTCATTCGGTAGGAACTATATTGTCAGGACAAAACACTGCGAATATACCGGGAGATATGCCAGTCCAGACAGCGGCGAAAGGTGTTCCGGAAAATCCTCTCCCCCCAGTCAATTTAGACCATTCTATCAATACATCTAAACTACCACAACAAAATAACATTCCGTCGCCAGATACTAGCGAAAATCCAATACAAAACTCTATAGCACAATCGAAAAGTTCATGGTGTTTAGTTGGTGAATATAAAGGCCGTAGAGGATGTATTGACGTAAATGAATACGATAAATGCATGTCGGGGCAAGTATATCCTAGTCAAAAAATGTGCTTAAATCCGGCGATGACACAACCAGTAAAGTGATTATGATTTGAAACGGAATCTATAACCCTTTACGGACCAACCCGATGGGAAACTACACATAAAAATTATAATGCGGTCCGGAAGGGGATAATGGATGACACCACATTTACGTTCTCTTTTTCATCCTATTATCTGGAGGTAGCGAGAACGCGGGAGGTCGGAACGATCGGAGAAGTACGACTATTATCTGGAGATGGTTTATCATCGCAGGATAATATGATGATGTATAAATCTTTATGTATAATTACGGACAACCAGGAGTTATTTACCCCCCTTACCCTTTCCCTTCACCATTAATAGATGAAATTGGACCTTCAGAAGTAGATGAATATGCAACACAATTAAATATATTATTCTGGGACTTTGACGGATTGATTATTGCAGAATACGTTATATTTGTAAAATAGGCAGATTCGTCATAATCATTACTTCCCGTATCTAATTCTATAGTTGATACTATTTTAATATCATAAATATTTGTTGAGCTAGTTGGTAATGTTATATCCGATATATTTAAATTGCCTATAAAAATAGTTGCTGAAAATGGATTATCTCCGGAGGATGTAGTGTCTAAAGACATTTTGGTTATTTTGCTGTTGCTTGGTGAATTGGTTGGGTTCTCTATGGTATTCGTTTGGTAAACCGATGTATTATAATATATTTGTAATACTATTTTTGTAATAACTATCGACACTGTATTTCTAGAAAAATCAATATCATACTCAGTATTTATATTATTTATGCCAGATACCGTTATCATAAATGGTATTTTCATTGAGAATGCAGAAGTTTCACTTTGTGGAGCTCTAATAAAAATAGAAGCAATCGTATTCTCATCGGTGAGTGAACTATTTAAATCGGTATAATAAAATATATCCCATTCGTTTTCCGACGTGGATTTTAATAAATTGTAATTACGTATATTATTAAAATTATATAGAGGAACTTTCTCGTCTCTATAAATATTTTCAACCGCACCAGGAATATCACTAGACGTCGTCGGTATTGGTATTAGTTCTGTATCGCATACGCGTCTGGTTTGTTGAGAATTGGCGGATGATATTCTTGGATTATTAACCAATTGAGAAAATTGTTGCTTTTTAGACATTCCATTTTGTTTCGTATTTTGATTCGTCGCCTTGTATTGTAATATTTCGGCTTTTCGTCGCATATCCAATTGTGTTTTCGTATAGTCCGTATATGGATTGGTTAATTCAAACCGAACCGGTGGATTTGACACCATATTACGTCCACGTCTAATTATTTCAAATATTTTACAAAGTTCTGTTTTTACTATTGCAGTATCTTGTATAGTAATTTTAGGATATACCAAAGTTATTTCTTTATATGAAGTACTATTAAAACTAGATTGCGAACTAGTTATAGAAACTTTTGGATAATTTTGTTTTGTGTATTTATAAATACCTGTATTTTCTAGTTCTATATCATTGTTTGGTAATTGTATTACCATAGTGATAAAGTTTGGACAATTATCAAATATGCCCAACCCTATAGGTGTTATATCTCTCGGGAGTGTTATCTTGGATAATGCTGCACAATTTAAAAATGCATTGTTTCCCAAATACTCCAATGGGTTCGGAAATATCATTGATACCAATTTAATACAATCTTGAAATGCACTATCGCCTATTCTACTAATAGTAGTTGACACTAATATTGTAGTTAAATTACTGCATCCTAAACATAAATTGTTAGAAATAATATTTACTCTCACTGGAATATTTAAATCTGGCAATGAACTGCAGTTTTTAAATGCACTATTTCCTATAGTAATAACACTCCCAGGAATAGATATATATGTCATATTAATACACCCTTGAAATGCACTATTTCCTATACTAGTTGCGCATGTTGGCACTACTATAGAAGTCAATCCAGAACAATCTTGAAATGCGCTATCTCCAATACTAAGTATGCTTGTAGGAATCGATATCGTTTTTAATTGACTACATCCTTGAAACATCCCTGTTCCGATAACAGTAATACCATTATTTGGTATATAAATAAATGATAATCCACTACAATCACGAAATACATAATCACCTATTGTTTTAACACTATCTGGTATTTCAATGGAAGATATACTACTACAGCCTTGAAATGCACTATTTCCTAGGTATACCGCAGCTGGTATATTCGGAAATGTCAGTAAACTACTACATCCTTGAAATGTTCCGGCATTTACTTGAGTTATTTTTGGTATATCGATTATTGTTGCTAGGCTAGAACAATTTTGAAAAGCCCCTTCACCAATACTTGTAGCATAACTTAAATTGGGTATTGTTAAGAGGCTAGAACAACCTTTGAATGCATTTTTGCCAATTATTTTGCAATTGGATGAAATATATACACTCGTCAATTTAATACAATCTTGAAATACACTTTCTTTTATTTCGGTTATAATGTTCGGTATAGTTACACTTCGTATTAGACTACATCCATTAAATGCAGAAACTCCAATACTTGTTATATTGGTTAATGTGGGAATCGCATTTAATGCTTTGCAGTTCATAAATGCATAATCGCCGATAGATTCTATACCTTGAGAAATACTAACAGATAGTAATGCAATACAATCTTGAAATACACTTTTTCCTATAGAGATTATATTACTACTACTATCTATTGACACAAAACGCGCTCCTTGGCAATTTTTAAAAGCGCTTTCGTCTATTGTAGCAACAACCGCTGGTATAGCTATATTTGTTAGTTTTACACAATCTTGAAATGCATTTTTGCCAATAGTTTGTATATTTGCTAAATTGGGTAAGTCTGACAATAATGAACATCCTTGAAACGTATAATCAAGTATTGAATTAACATTAATCGGTAATATTATTGATGACAATGATGCACATCCTTGAAATGCATATGTGCCAATATTTGTTATATTATTGCCTAAAACTATGTTGACTAAAGAGTTGCACTCTTGAAAACAATTATCGCCAATACGCGTTAAACTATTCGATACATCTATACTTACAGAGCTTAAAGATGTGCACCTCTTAAATGCACTATTTCCAATTGTTAATATAGTATTTGGTATTACAATAGAGGTTAAAGCGGTGCATCCATTAAAGGCTCCATCTCCTATACTTGTTATACTTATCGGAATAATAACAGAGACTATATTTGTATTCAACGAGAACATAGTGTTATCAATTGACTGTATTTCACTTGTGGCTCGATATGTATAAAGTGGAGGTGCTGTTTCATTTAGGTCAAACCTGGTTGAACCAAAAATTCTGAAAGAGCCATAATTAATTTTTACTATAACATCAATATAACTTTCACCAACTATTGAGGAGAATACCATAATCGAAGTGTTATATTATATGAATATTTTTATATAATATAATATACAAAATAAATATATTATCCGGAGAATAATTTAACGCGCGATTGAACATTTGTGTCAAGAATCTAGACTACTAATTTACATTGAGTAAATATATATATACAGGTAGAGTTGTTATATCAATTTTATCGATACTCCCTTGAAGCGATATCCGGGCAGTTGTTAATAGTGCACAATCATCGAATATATTGGCATTGCCAAATGTTGTAATACTATAAGGTATTGTTATAATTGTCAATTTAGAACATCCTTTGAATACATCACCTCCTAACGTAGAAACATAATCAGGAAGAGTTATAGATGACAATTTACTGCAGTCTTGAAATGCACTACTTTTAATTGTTTTTATACTTTTTGGTAATTTTATGGTTGCTAATGAAATACAGCCTTGAAATGCACTATCCCCTATTGTTAATATACCCGTCGGTATTGATACTGTAGCCAACATACTACATCCTTGGGCAAAATTATTGCTAATATCGACCAATCCCATCGAGAGGGTTAATGATGTCAATTTACTACAGTAGGCGAATGTATTTATTCCGCAAGTAGATACGCTATTTGGTAAAATTACACTCGATAACTTTGTGCATTCGTTAAATGCATTGTCATATATAAAAGTAATACCGGTATTTAAAGTGATAGTTTGTAGATTAAGACATTGAAAAAAAGTATAACTATGGATGGTCTTAACCGTTCCCGGTATAGATATAAGTCTTAGTCCTGAATTGGAAAATGCATATTTTTGAATAGATGTAATACTTGACGGTATGGTTAACGTTCCTAGGGAACTACAATTGTTATATGCATATTCGCTAATAAACGTAAGTTTTGACGGAGATTGAAATGAAAATGTAGCTAGTTTTACACAATTTTGAAATATATTTGTTCCTATAGAGGTTATACTATTTGGTAATGTTAGCGAAGTTAATGCAGAACATCCTTCAAATGCGTAGTTTCCTATAGATAATAAACTAGATGGTAATGATATGTATGCCAGAGAGTTTGTCCCTAATGCAATACATCCTTGAAATGCCGAGTTTCCAATAGAAACTATCCGGCCTAATATGATTACACTCTGTAAGTTTACACACCCATAAAATAAATTATTCGGTATAGACAATATAATTGATGGTATAATCATAACAGTTAATGATGTGCAATTTGCAAATACATTTTCCCCTAAATTGTTCACCTTAATTGGTATAGTCATTGTTTGCAAAGAAATGCAATTTTGGAAAGCCGACGCCTTTATATAATATACTGAACTAGGGAGAACTACCCCCCTCAATGCAATACAATCTTTAAATGTATTTATCTCAATATTCGGTATTATTGTTGTATTTAATGTAATATCCGTTAGGTTTGAACACCCTTCAAATGCCGATTTACCAATATAATTGACGGTATTTGGTATTATAACTTTAATCAGAGAAATACACCCTTTGAATGCACTATCGCCAATCGTTTTAAAATTGCTACTACCTACATTTATAAGAGATATTGAAAGTAAATTGATATCATTAAGAAATATACTACCAGGGATAGACGTTTGATTGTTTATTGAAGTATAGTTATATGTATTCCCCGTATTTCCGGTTTTTTTAAAACTAATGGATACGCCATTACTATTTGTTGTAAACGTGAGTCCTCTATCGATATTTATTACAATATTTATTGACATATTATATACTACTTGATTATTTTATACACGATTATCGGTATCTCAATAATTATAATAGTATATCTATCTTTATCCTTCGATGATAAATCATCTACGGATAAATCTCGAACACTTTCGGTCGTTCCGACCTCCTGCGTTCTCGCTATCTAGATGTATACCAATTAGTTGATAAATATGAATAGGAGTAATTTGGTGGAACAGCCCCAATTGTTTGAGTAACTGCTGGCGAAGTGCTTGGTTTTAAATTGGGTCCTTTTTTAACAATGCCATTAATATCAAATATATTCAATGCACTAGAAAAATATCGCAGATTTGATAAGTTGCCATTAAATCCCCCTTTATCACATACATAAACGTCATAATAATTTTGTTTTGGTATAGTTTCTAATATACTATGTGCGGTGACTACCCCGTTAATATATATATCCATACTCGTATTTTGCATACGTATAATTAAATTAAACCATTTTCGAAGAGGAATATTATCTACTGTTTTATCGACTGGTGCAGACGGGTCAATCGTATCCATAATTATACGAATGGTTGGATTTGTATTATTACTTAAATATACCCCCGGGCCGTTTGTAATTTTGGATACATTATTTACATAATCTCTAGAACCTTTATGAAATATGTGCGAATATGTTGAATTGGTACTTGTAACCGTGCCTAAATCATTAATATATAACCATACTGACCAGGTAAACTCCAACCCTGATGCTTGATTGTTGGACCGTAATAAAGACACCGCATTTTTGTTTTTCGGATTTTGAGGTATAAGAATCGCAGTACTACACGATATTAATCCTTCTATTAAATACGGATTTTCATTATCGACCGACAAATAAGACAATAAAAACATTCCTAAACGTAATAGTATATTAAATATTATGATGACAAAAAATAAGAATGCCAACTTTGCAATTATAGTATTTGATTGCATAAACTCACTGCTCGCTTCTCCTAAACTTTTAGAAGATGAATAATCTGTCATACTTGAAGCTGTGGTTTTTATGGTATTTAACCCATCAGCAGCAGTATTTTTTAAACTATTTAACCCATCCGAAGCGGATGAATATATATTACCTAAAGCATTTGTAGTATTTCCTAATAATGAAGGTTGATTTTCACTCATATTTATAAATTGTTATATATTACTAGACTAAATTATTTTATTATAAATAGTTATTTATCCATTTCAGGACCTTCTCCTGAGAAACGATGAATGCGTTTCATAGGATGAATAATGGCAATTCCGGAGCTCGGAACAATGGCTGTGTTCGACTTTATCCTTCGATGATAAACCATCTCCGGATAAATCTCGAACACTTCCGGTCGTTCCGACCTCCCGTGTTCTCGCTATCTATAGATGTTCGAGGTTTATCATCGAAGGATAAAGGACGAAACTAATATTGATAGGAAGCAATAATATCTTTATCTCTATTAACTGAAAACTTAAACCCATAGGATGAGGATACTGTTGACTCGTGTCCATTTCCGGCTAAATATTGATTCCATGCAGTTTGAGGGTCGGTTGCTCCGTCTATGCGCTTAAATGATGTCATAAGTGCATTAAACTTTCCAAATGTGATAGTATATTCATTGGTCCCTTTACTTACACTAGCAACATCAGTTGCTGTGCCTAAATCCATAGACCGAACCAGTTTTCCGTCTAAATAACAATCAATAACCGTTCCGTCCATTGAAATAACTATATATACCCATCTTTGCATAGGGAAATTGGTTGTGATTGATACTTCTTTGGAAACTGACTGCCCAAGTGTCCCTGAAGTGCCAATTTCAGTGCCAGTAACATATATATCACACTTCAACTCGGGTTTACCAGCCGATAAATATAGTTTAGTATATTTTATAACACCATCTTTTGTCTCTGCACTAAATATTGTGGTTTTTTCGCCTGGCCAAACATTAACATAGAGCCACATGCTATATGTATATCGAATCGAGTTTGGATTTACGATTTTGTCGAATACAATTGCCGGTTGTTGTGTATTTAAATCAGACAATGTTTGCGCAGAAGACAACATATAATAAATGACGTAAATTAGAATAATTAACATTATGAGTATTAAAAGTATGATAGCAACGCCCATTTTATATATAGTGAATAGAAATATTTATTCAGATTTATTCATTAAAACTTATTGGTGGATTATTCATATAATTAATATTATATAATGTAGATATTTCAGTAGACGATAATGGTTTTTTATTATAAGAAACATTACATATAGCTCCATTTAAACCGTCATCCTTTCCGATTTTTACTAAATCGGTCATTTGATATGTTGGGATATTATTAGAAAATAGAATTGTTCTTTCTAAATTACCGTTGATATATAAATCCGCCTTTGTATCGAAATAATTTAATGTTATAAGATTCCATTTTTGATTCGGTAAACTCAATTCATATTTGGAGTCATCCGCTGTTGTATTCGAGTTCGATACGACATCCGAAAAATAAAATGTGTATATACCTTTATCATTTGACCGGGTATTGTCTGTTTCATTTTTATATGTTATACGTGGATGCATATTATAATCGAATATATTGGTTTCATATTTGTAGGCAGTATTTGATGAAGAATGTGCATTTAAAAATACCCACATGTTTATGCAATAATTTCGTCGAAATATATCTACGTTCGATATGCTTATATTTTGAATATCATAATCATCAATCGGTTTAAATAAAAACATCTCTGGTTTTCCAACAATCGTTTCTGTATTTAAAAATACGGGATTATTTAACAATAAAATATCGGTTTTAGCCATAGACTCTTTAATCATTTTCGGAATATAGAAATATACTAATGCTAGTAATAATTCAATGATAAGTAAAACAAATACGATATTCGGGGTTATATTATATTGCTGGAGTAGGTATTCTAATCCATCACTTACTAAACAAGGAATATAAAATAAAAAATTAATGAAAAATCCTTTCCATCCAGTAAGAGCTTTTAAACGTGAACTGTAAAACTTATATCCGATTGCTAAACCTATTATTATCATTAAAAAGATAATCAGTTTTAATACATTGCTCGTAATTGATATGACTTTCGGGGTTATATATGATGATACGTATTTAATTACAACTGTGCTTAATAATACTAAACAAATAACAATTATTGGAATATAACCAGTAAAGGATTCCGTTTTTAATAAAGATGAAAACCCAATAAAAACCCCTACAAATATAATAAATATAACAACTGCATATTTGTTGGTATTCTCTAGAAGTGCAAGTGGGTCAGTTGATGCATAAAATATAACAAGCGTCAATATAATCGGTAATATAATAATGCCTATGTTGTATATGAATCCTTTCAATAGAGTTTTTTTATTTTCAAATGTGTCTAAATATAAAAACTTTTTTATATATTCAAATACAATTTTCACATCATTTTTGAACCACCAATAAAACAATAATAGTGGTATAATAATAATAAGACTTTTTATAAATATAACAATATTAAAATATTTGAATAATACATCTATCTTAAGAAATTTTAGCAATGGAATAAGTTGGATACTATTTAATAGTGCAGTAATACTATAGTCATCCAAAATAGATTCAAATATAGATTTACTCGGGTCGTCAAATCGACTAGGTCTAGTTGTAGTCGGTCCCTTAAATTTAGGTAAGCGAAATATTTTTGCAAACTTTATTTTGGGAAACGCAACCCCATTGAAAGTATCGTCAGTAAAAAAATCAACTATTTTATCGAACCCTATCATTCTACCTGGTGGAATAATTATTCTTTCGTCAGCCATCTTATATAATGTGCATAAAATATTCCGTATTATTTACAAATTGATATTGCGCTGTGATAATTCACTATATAGTAAGATATATAGCGAGAACACCGGAGGTCGGAACGACCGAAAGTGTTTGAGATTTATCCGGAGATGGGTTATCATCGAAGGATATCGAGGTTTATCCGGAGATGATGGGTTATCATCGAAGGATATAGCGAGAACACCGGAGGTCGGAACGACCGAAAGTGTTCGAGATTTATCCGGAGATGGTTTATCATCGAAGGATATAGCGAGAACACCGGAGGTCGGAACGACCGGAAGTGTTTGAGATTTATCCGGAGATGGGTTATCATCGCAGGATAAAGCGAGAACATCGACGTTTGTTCATCGAATACAAAAACGACATTGGATGATTCGCCTTAACCCTTTCCGGACCAAAACGATGGTAAACTGACAAAATTGTTAGTTTCCTACATATAAACTTTACAATGCGGTCAGGAAAGGATTAATTACAGATTTTCCATGGCTGTTTTTTTACCATGACAATCTCTACATAATGCTATAAGATTGTCTACATGATTACTTCCCCCATATTCCAATCGCGTTTTATGGTCGACTTCAAACCATGCTGGCAATTGACGACCACATGACCCGCAATGCCAATTTTGACTAGCTGCTACGAACTTTTTTTTCGTTTCACTGACGGAACGTTTTGTCCCTTTGGAACCAGATTGGCGAATACGCTCATATTGTGATAAGTGGGGGCGTATTTGTGGCATAGCCGTTATTGGATAGCCAATATCAGAAGTGTCGGAAAAACTATTTTTTGAGGTAAAATCTAATATAGGAGATATCATCATGGAAGCATTTTTATCTACTGGTAAATATTTTAAATAGTCGTTTGAAGCGGAAATGATTTGGCGCGCGTGTAGTGGATTTTTACGAAAGAGCCAGTATAACATAAACGCGCCAAACGCAATACCTGCCATTTGATAATATTTTTTCCATGATAATACTCTTTTCAAATATACGCCATCGCTGTATATATTTGCCATTAAAAATGCGGCAATTCCGAATAACACTATTTCAAATCTCATTATATATTCTCATACGATAATAAATCATGTATTTACGAAGCCGAATACAGTGTGATTATCATGTGATGATATATAATAATTTATGATGTAGTCGTCGTAGTGTATTTATGTTTGAACTCTGAATATGTATATAATTATAACACATATTGCAATTAATACAAGGTATAGATAATGCTTTTTTATATTTAGTTTTTCAGCTAAATATATAGTTTTGGGAGTATAATTGGACGCATATGCATCCTCGGCTTCTTCAAATGTAATCTCTTCTTTTCCGAGCATAACATTTATTTTATTATGTATGAAATAGCCCCATTTTATAAAGGATGCGCGATTATCTAAATAAGGCGATACTGGATATTTATCTAATATTTGACTAAATCTATCTCCCATTTCAGAATTGGGGATAAACAATGGGAGGTTTTGTATAAAGTCATAGTATTTACGTTTTGTCATAGCATTGGGTATATCTGGATAGGAATGTGTTATAGTATGCAATACAAACCAATATTGTGGACCCCATATCTTAGAATCATAAAACATCGTATCTATAAAACTATATAGAACCAAACGATTATAATACCACAGGTTGGTCGAATAATAATATGTATAATTGCGATATAATTTGTAATAATTGTGGTAAAAATGGCCATCAATTTTATCAATGCAAATTACCTATAACGAGTTTTGGAGTAGTTGCATTTAGGCGAACGCCGATGCGAGGAGAACATCGGAGCGATACATCCGGTGTCGGTGATGAATTGTTGACAAAGACGGATGTTCCGGACCATAGACAATACGAATATTTAATGATACGTAGAAAGGATACTTTAGGATATATTGATTTTTTACGGGGAAAATATACGCTTCATAATAAGAACTATATTATGAATATGTTTAAACAAATGACGGTTAGTGAAAAGACCTCTTTGAGAAATGGTAATTTTTTAGAACTATGGAAAAACTTGTGGGGTATATCGTCATCATTCCACCAATATAAATCCGAAGAACTTAGCTCCATGGAGAAATATAATTCATTAAAAGCCGGAGTTATTATACAATCGACCTATTACACATTGGATGCATTATTGGATGAAAGCAATAACTACCCATCATGGACCGAACCGGAATGGGGATTTCCTAAAGGTAGACGTAATCGTCAAGAAAAAGACTATGATTGCGCCATACGTGAGTTTTCGGAAGAAACTGGTTATAATAAGTCGGTTTTACAAAATATTCACAATATATTGCCATATGAAGAAACCTTTTCCGGGTCGAATTATAAATCATATAAACATAAATATTACTTAATGAAAATAGAATATGCAGATAGTCTGCAAAAACATACATTTGAACATTCCGAAGTAAGTGATATAGGATGGAAAACAATAGATAACTGTATAGCATGTATACGGCCATACAATTTAGAAAAAATATCCATGATTTCTAAAATACATGAGTGTTTAACCAAACACGCAATCTATTCGTCATGAGTTATTGCATTGTATTGTATTCGGAAACGCATATATGTCTCATACATACTTGAACGGTCCGAGATTCGGAATGATTTTTTCTCCAGAGAAACGACGAAGAGTTTCGTAGGATGAAAAAATACGCATATATCGGTAGGCGCATATATCGGTAGGCGCATATATCGGTAGGATAATGTGTATATACTATATAGTAATAGTATATACAATGGAACTGGCGCCGGGTCCTATCATTAAAAAGAGAACATTGAAAAAAAAATCATTGCCTATTATACCAGGTCCAATACTATCATTAAACTTCCAAGCGAATACTATATTACCAGAGGTCGGAACCGCAATACCATTAGCAAATGATTTATTGTCAACAGATAATATACTACGTTATGAGCCATCTACAGATAAACCTCCAATTCCGAAGCCCGAGACAAAGCCCGAGACAAAACCTGAGACAAAACCTGAGACAAAGCCCGAGACAAAGCCTGAGACAAAGCCCGGACCCACTATTAAAATAAAAAAACCCCGCATCGGAAATCCAGCACGCAGTGTAAAACAACCGAATATTCCCGAAAAACCGAAACGCGAGCGAAAAAAAACCGTCAAGTTTCAAAAAAACATAGAGATGGATATAAACATACCACCCCATAGAGAACCACACCCCATGAAGGATATTGCAGATATGGCGAAAAAAAAAGCACCTATTGAACCAAATGAAACTATCGAAGAAAACAAAGAAAATGCAATATTGCTAAAAAAGGAATACGATGAGTATATCCAAAACGCGTCATCGATGGATACCGAATACGATTTCCTATATCCACATTTGAATGACCCCAACTTTATAGTGAAATTGTCAAAACACAAGGAGTTTTATGACACGCAATATGACGGGCAAGTGCATCCTATCGAAAAACATGCCGAAATATTATGCAATAGTAGTTTTGAATTGATGCCCCACCAAATATTCGTAAAAAACTTTTTATCTATGCAAACCCCCTACAATAGTTTATTGCTCTATCACGGGTTAGGTTCCGGTAAAACATGCAGTTCGATTGGTATAGCAGAAGAAATGCGTTCCTATATGAAACAGCTAAATATAACAAAGCGTATTTTGGTTATAGCATCTCCCAATGTGCAAGCCAATTTCAGACTCCAATTGTTCGACGAAACCAAACTAGAATATATTCAAGGTCGCGATACCGACGAAGGATTTTGGAATATTAATTCGTGTGTTGGCAATTCCCTTATAACAGAAATCAACCCTACCAATCTCAAAGGGTTATCGCGAGAACGGGTGGTTTCCGCTATAAAACGTATTATTAACAATTCCTATTTATTTATGGGATATATACAGCTAACCAATTATATATTTAATGCCATCAAGAAAAGCGCGGATATAGAATCGTTAACCAAACAACAGCGTAAAAAACTGTTAATAAAACATATACGAGAACTGTTTGATAACCGTCTGATTATCATTGACGAAGTCCATAATATACGTATATCCGATGATAATAAAGAGCGTAAAAAAACCGCGGTTCTCTTAATGAAAGTGGCTAAATATTCGCAAAATATGCGATTGTTGCTTTTGTCTGCGACGCCAATGTTCAATTCCTACCAAGAAATCGTATGGCTAGCGAATCTGATGAATATAAACGATAAACGGGCAATCATAAAAATATCGGATGTATTTAACGGTTCAGGAGAATGGAAACCGGCGAAACAACTCCCAGATGGGTTTATGACCGAAGACGGACGTTCTCTACTTATTCGCAAACTAACTGGATATATATCCTATGTCCGCGGAGAGAACCCATATACATTCCCCTATCGCATATATCCGTCGCAATTTGCAGAAACCGCAAACGTTTTACTAAATCATCCCTATCCGTCCACTCAAATGAATGGTTCTCCGATTTCCGAAGAAGACTGTATTCATTATATCGATATATTCACAACGAAATTGTCGGATACCTCCATCCAATATAAGGGATATATGCGTATTTTAGAAGAAATGAAGACAAAGTCGACCGACCAATATACGGCAACTGGAAAACTCCGGAAAATGCCGGCGTTTGAAGATATGGAATCGTTTGGATATACCACTCTGCAACTATTAATAGAATCTCTAAATATAGTATATCCACATCCACGTTTGGAGAACCCGCCGGATTCGAATGATGATGAAACTGAAATCGCTAAAGTATTAGTCGGCGAAACCGGATTGAGAAATACAATGAGGTTCGTAGAAGAAACCCAAAATATGATGCAATTAAAACACAAGTTCTCTTACAAGCCGGAAATAAAAGAACCTATATTCAGCCCCGCTAAAATCGTAAAATATAGTGCTAAAATACATGAGATATGCAATTGTATAAGACAAGGAACCGGAATCGTTATTATATATTCCCAATATATTGACGGTGGATTGGTTCCTATGGCTTTGGCGTTAGAATCCATGGGGTTTTCGCGATTTGGTTCCACGCCAAATACCCCCAATTTATTTGAGACGCCTCCCACTGACCCGGTGGATTATAAAATGAAGGCCCGAAAAAAAGACACGGCATTTCATCAAGCGAAATACGTCATGATTACTGGCGATAAAGCATTCTCTCATAATAATGCGGGGGATATAAAAGTATTAACCCATCCGGATAATAAAGACGGTAAAAACATAAAGGTCGTATTACTTTCCCGCGCCGGGGCCGAAGGCCTGGATTTCAAAAATATCCGCCAAGTGCATATTATGGAACCGTGGTATAATATGAATCGCATTGAACAAATCATCGGTCGAGCAGTACGCAATTTGAGTCATTGCAAATTGCCGTTTATTCAGCGAAATGTAGAAATATATTTACACGGAACTATATTGCCAGATAAAACTCCCGAAGAAAGTGTCGATTTATACGTATATCGATATGCCGAAAAGAAAGCGATACAAATCGGGGAAATAACTCGCGTATTGAAATCGATATCCGTGGATTGTATATTGAATATTGGTCAAACCAATTTTTCAGTCAAAAAACTGTTGGAGAATGCATCCAATCAAAATATAACTATAGAACTTTCTAGATATAATCAGGAAATATCATTCCAAATTGGCGATAGACCATTCAGTGAAATGTGTGATTATATGGGAAATTGCGAATATACATGTTCTCCGGCATCCACTATTACAGAAAAAGATATACGTAATGAAAACTATAACAATAGTTTCGCACAAACAAACCAAGCCCGTATTATTGCACGTATACGAGAACTATTCCGGGACAAAATGCCAAATACCGAAGATAACGTGCTATACTTGAATCATGTATATTATGAACGGGAACATCTTATTAATGCTATAACAATTGTGAAACAATATCCAATTGAACAAATATACAGTGCATTGTCAACCCTTATTAACAATAAAAATGAGTATATAATGGATGCATATGGGAGAACCGGGAGGTTAATAGATAAATATGACGCCACTACGGATACCGCGTATTATGTATTTCAACCAATCGAAATAACGGATGAAAATGCAAGTATATATGAGAGAACCACACCAATTGAATATAAAAGGGAAGTGATATCGGTGGAAATAGATACATCTGATATAAAAAAAGATGTGGCTAAAAATACCCGGACCGACAATCCGGTTCCCGATGCATCAGAGGGGCCCTACGGGCCCGGGGCGGCGGATGTCCGCCCCGTCGCCCCACCACCCCCCGTTCGGTTCTCCGAAATAATGAGAACGTTGGATAGCTGTTTCACCGGTCGACCGAATGCCGACCCAGATGAATCAACCACGGGTGTGTTTAATACTACTATTTTGAGGAAAGGTCGCCAGGAATGGTATGAACATGCGGGTATGATATTTCATTATTCGAAACCGGGAAATAAATATCCGGAAAAAATAAAAACAAAAGGGGAAGGCCGAAGCAGAGTGAAAACGGATGTGCAAATAGCGTATCATGACCTTCCCATTCAACAATTACGGGCTGACTTTGGAATAACCGATGAACTCTTTGAGAAATACATTGTATTACACTTTCTAGAAACGCTTTTATTTCCGGATAAATTGGTAATTATAAAACATTTTTTTAATGAGAATAATATACCCGGTTCTCCCAGAGAACAAATCATATATACATATTTAGAAGAACGCATGGTTAAATCGGAGTATTCACGGGGAATACTAACTATAAAAGACGATACATTAGTATTACTCATGCAAAATACAGAGACCAATGAATGGACGGAGGGCGACCAAGAAGATTATTCTTTGATGGCTGGAGAACTTCGCCGATTTCAACAATCTAGAACGGCGAAAACGATGTTCTCGCTCATTGGATTTATAACACCATTTGTATCGAAAAAAACAAATCAGCGGGAAATGGTATTTAAAGTAAAGGATATGACCGAAAAACGCAATAATATTGGCGCGAGAATCGACGACGCTGGTAAAGATAAAGTCATAAAAATATTGAATACATTGGTTGGTTCTCCTAAATATACCGATAAGAATACCGAGTTTGTCCCACAATTAGGGATATGTATTGTTATAGAGATTATCATGCGATTATTTAGCGACCAATCCCGCGATGGAAAACATTTTTATTTATCGCCAGAACACGCCATTTTGAGCGAGGTTATTAAAAAATCATTTTCATCGTAATATACAATGCCGAAAATAGAAAATTGAAAAGTATATAATTATATGACTAGATACATAAATATATACCTATTATATTATTACAATGGCCGAAAAGAAACCACACACCGAGCAAAAAGTATATGGCGTATATATCAAGTCGCTTCTCAATGCAAAAGTCGTATTATCCATTCGTGAAATCGGACAAAATATTCGCCAAAATCTGGAAAAAAAAATTGCGGCGAAAGTAGAAGGGAAATGTGGAATAGAAGGTTTTATACAACCCAAATCCGTCAATGTCAAGACATATTCCAATGGTGTCATCAATATGGGATTTGTCGAGTTTCAAGTAGTATTTGAATGCATGATATGCAGTCCGGTCGAAGGTATGCTAATCGAATGTGTGGCAAAGACTATTACAAAAGCCGGAATCCACGCAGAGGTTATAGGTAAGGATGGTATTGTTCCGATTACTGCACATATCGCGCGCGACCACAATTATAATGATATTCGATTCAATAACGTCAAAGAAAAAGATACTATCATGGTAAAAGTCATTGGTGTACGATATGAGCTAAATGACCCATGTATTGATGTTATTGGAAAAGTCGTAGAGAAACGCGAGCGTCAACCGGAAAAGCGAACGTCATTGAAAATCGGGGGATTTTTCGAAAAAGCGGAACAATTTATAGAAGAATTGGAATATTATTCCACGGATGGCGAAGACTTATAGTGCATAGCGCGAATAAATATATTCAAAATAATATAGATATAAATAGTAAAGAACCTTATAATATACGTATAAAATCGATTATGTATACATTGGAAGAATTAAAAATGAAAATCGAGTCAATGAGTAAGCAACATCATATAGAGATTCTAAAAATATTAAAGAAAACAAACACTGTAACATTGAATGAAAATAAAAGCGGAGTTTATGTAAATATTTCGTTTTTACCAATTCAAACAATTGAATCTATAGGCGAATATGTAAAATATATTGAAGAACAAGAAGCGACATTGTCTTCTTTGGAAATCCAAAAACAGGATTGTAAAAATACATTTTTTATTGAAAAAGGAAATAAAGAGGAAACGCTATTATATAGTAAATAACCATATCCCTAAATGTCTTCTATATTGTATCAAACTTTTTATATGAATAACAAGTTTGATGACCCGTGCACTATAGCAAATCTCAACCAATGGATGATATTAAAACGACACCCTAGTGAGCTTTCAACTAGAACGACGATATATGACTCTCCTAGCATATTATCCTGCGATGATAAACCATCTCCGGATAATAGTCGTTCACATGTGATCGTTCCTCGCACTGTTCCGAGCTCCGGCGTTCTCCTAACACCATATCGAGAACAATCGGTCAATGTTGCGGAAATTATCACAGATGGGGGAATATCCAGCAAGGTCGTTTCGAAAACAGTGGTTGACCCGCGTTTATATATCCCAAATCGACCAAATACGTTATTTTGGTCATTATATATAGCATATTATGGAGAGGCAGCTTATTTAGCAATAGGAAACAAATATGGCAATGCCGAAATCGCCGAAAAACAAAAAATAATGGAGTTTTTAAAAGAGAACAAAAAAATATTAAAATCGCTAAATAAAAAAATAACCATTGGGACTACACAAGAAATTATGTCGGATTTAATGACAAATATGAAAACATCATTACTGAGTGTAATTGCATACGCAGCATATTACAAACGCAATATTTTATTGCTAAATACAATAAATAAAACATGCATAGAACATGTTTATAGGAGAACGCCGAATCTCGGAACGTGCGGAGGAGCACGACTATTATCCGGAGATGGTTTATCATCGCAGGATAATAGCACAGATATAACGACTCCTTGGATTGTAATAAAATATACGGATGCAAAAAAATATGGCGTGTTATTGGGCGAAAATATATATGATATAACACCATTCATAGTAGACCAATATACCCATATAGAAACGTATGATAAACCATTAAAAGGTATATCTACTTATAAACTGAAGGATTTATTAGAAATATCTGCGAAAATAAAATTTGCTGATACAGCGATAACGCCGGAGCTCGGAACAGTGCGAGGAACCGTGCGAGGTTTATCCGGAGATGAGTTATCATCGCAGGATAAAGAAACATCGGCTACCACTGATACCATCGGCGTTTGCTCCGCAATTGTAGCAAAACCTATAATAAAGTCAGAATTGTATGGAAAAATATGGCAATATTGTTTGTGGAATTGATATTGCCGGAGATGAGAGAATATAAAATTGAAAGAACGTAGATAAATAATATGTAAAAATACTATATACCACTTTTATTATGAAATCACCGAATGAAACCATAAAATATGATAAAGCGAGTCCGGCATTTCCACCACCTAGTGGAGAGAAACTTCCCGTTTCGACGGTCGTTCCGAGTTCGGCGCCAAAAGATTCACCCGTTAATATCACAAAACTATTTGAAGATATGGTTGCTACATATTTAGCAAGTAATCCGGTTTCGAGCTATGGTGGGAAAACGAGTGAAATTGAAATAGCATTTGGCACAAATCCCAAAAAAAGCCGTTCTATCTCGAAAATAGACTATGATAATGTAGTAAAACAATTCATTGCCGCCGGGTTTACTACAAGCGACCCGGATGGACTTCATATGCTACGTATCCACAATGAATACTACGATGTGCGAACCAATAAAACGAAAATGTCAAATATACGCACAGAACTGGTAGGAATCAATATGATTCAGGAATATTGTAAAACAAACAGTATTCAAAAATTGTTAGATATGCCACATAACATATATACCACAGATAGTAAAATAAAGTTTACACAGAAAACAATCGCCCAAAAAGACAACAAAGAACCTATATTTCCAGTGGATTTCCCAGATTTTAACTTCCGTTGTTCTTATAAAAAAGAACAAGACTTCTCGAAAGATTCCAATGTAGGCAAAAACATTATTCGCGATTGGGTTAATCAGAAAAAGACATTTCGATATATGAATCGTGTGCAATTTCAACACCCCACCTTACCGTTCTTCCTCGACATAAGTATTCTCAAATCCTCCAAAAAAACGGGGAAAGTTCCCATGCCGATGTATACCATACAAGAAGCCGGTGTATTCGAAAACCAAGAATCATACGAAATTGAATTGGAAGTCGATAATAAAAAGGTAGGTCTAGGAACCGAATATAATACTCCTGCTAAACTATTGGAAGCCCTTCGCAAAGGTATTCGTATAGCATTAAGTGGAATACAGGGGACGAATTATCCGGTATCCTATTCAGAACAAGACCAAGTCCTCCTCGATTATATGAAATTATTACACGGTTCCGAGTTTGAAATGCGATATATACGTTCCAATGACTTTTGCGGACCGTCATCGATTACATTGCAACTCAAAAACATTATGACATCATCGGATAGAAATGTCCCCACAATATTAGAAAACTATTGCGTGACTGATAAAGCCGATGGTTCTAGATGCTTGTTGTATATCTGTTCAAATGGGCGCATATATATGATTGATAGTAATATGAATGTTATATTCACCGGAGCACATACCGACGAAAAAACGTTGCACGATAGTTTATTAGATGGAGAACATATTAAGTATGATAAAAAGGGGGATTATATCAATCTCTACGCTGCATTTGATATATATTATGTGCGCGGTAAAAGCGTCCGCGAATACGCATTCGAACGCGACGAATTGGATACGATTACATCCGATAATCGGTTTCGACGACCATTGCTCACAAGAGCTATATCTCTATTACATCCAAAATCCATTGTTCCCTCGGCAACAACTGGAAAGAGCAATGATAAATGCGGGTTTTCCGTAAAATGCAAGCAATTTCAAATCACAAGCACCAACCGAAACATTTTCGAAGGATGTTCTACTATATTATCGGATATAGACCAGGGATTATACGAATACAACACAGATGGACTCATATTTACACCAATCAATACCGGTGTTGCAAGCCGAACAGTGGGAACTGCAGGGGGTCTACAAAAACCTTTATGGGAACAATCTTTCAAATGGAAACCGTCGGAGTTCAATACGATTGACTTCTTGGTCCGAATGAAAAAAGACAAGAATGGCCAAGATGAAATACACAATATTTTCCAAGACGGAAAGAATATGGTTAATATTAATACTATAAAGCAATATAAAACACTTATTTTATGTTGCGGTTTCGACAAAGAAAATCATAGATATATCAATCCATTTGAATCGATAATAACCGACAATCTGCCAAATATGAAATATGATAACGAGGAAAAATACACCCCGGTTCCATTTCGTCCTACAAATCCATATGACGAAAACGCATGCTATTGCAACGTTGAACTGAAAATGGGAAATATGTATACAGAAGAACACGAAGTATTCGGAGAACATATGATTGTCGAGTTCCGATACGATAATAGTCTGACCGGTAGTTGGAAATGGGTTCCATTACGGGTGCGATATGATAAAACAATCGAACTGCAAAACGGGTCGAAAAATTACGGGAATGCTTACCATGTGGCGAACAACAACTGGCATTCCATACACGACCCTATAACAAAAGATATGATTATGACTGGTTTAGGTATACCCGAAAATATAGAGGACGATGGCGTTTATTATAATCGCGATAGTAGTATATTTAATACGGACAGTTTACGGGATTTTCACAATCTATATGTCAAGAAGAAACTGATTTTATCTGTATCTCAAAGAAAAGATACATTGATTGATTACGCCGTAGGGAAAGCCGGGGATTTACCTAAATGGATAAGAGCCAATCTAGGGTTTGTATTTGGTATAGATAAATCCCCTCCAAATATATTTGACCCGATGGATGGTGCGTGCGCGCGATATATTAAATCCGCGAAAGAATATACGAAGGATTACCCCAAAGCCTTATTTCTACAGGGAAATAGTGGAAATAATATACGGTCGGGGAAAGCATTCGGGACCGAAAAAGAAAAACAAATTGCCAGAGCCATTTTCGGAAATGGACCAAAAGACCGTCAAGTTCTCAAAGAGGCAGTATATAGACAATACGGAGTCGCGCAAGAGGGATTCAATATTTCGTCGTGTCAATTTGCTCTCCATTATTTCTTTGAAAACAATGTCATATTCCACGAGTTCCTACGCAATTTAGCCGAATGCACTGTAATCGGTGGTTATTTTATAGGAACATGTTATGATGGCAAAACCGTCTTTAAACGACTACATAAAAAAATAACAGGTGAGGGAGTTGCTATCATACGACAAGACCGTAAAGTATTCGAAATAACGAAAATGTATGATGAGACTGGGTTTCCAGATGATGAAACCAGTATTGGGTATATGATACATGTATTTCAAGATTCCATCAATAAAACGTTCCCGGAATATTTAGTTAACTTTGATTATTTAGTGCAAATGTTGAGTAATTATGGATTTTCATTATTGAAAAAAGAAGAAGCTATATCACTTGGGATGCCAAACGGAACCGGATTGTTTAGCGAATTATTTACCGAAATGGAAACGGAATTGAAACAAAATCCTAGGAAAGAACCAGATTATAAAAGAGCGCCATATATGAGCGTCGATGAAAAATGGATTTCTTTCATGAACCGATACTTCATATTCAAAAAAACACATAATGTAGATGCCGAGAGAATATACAAACAATTCGTCTCGAAAAAAATGTTGAGTGATTTAGAAAAACAGACTGAGGAATACGAAGATGTATTGGAATTGGCGAACAAAACGGCAAAAGAAGTGAAAAAACCGAAAATACGAAAACTTACTAAAAAAATGGTTATAGATAAATATTCACCGGTGTTGGATTATGTTGATGGAGAACTTCCTCCTAAAAATATAGAAAAAATAACGAATGAAATCAATGCTGTTATACTTCCGCCAGTAGAAGCCCCTGCCCCCGCTCCATATACAGAAATCGAAGTGGATGAACCTCCGGTTGTAGTAGAGCCCGTAATCCAGAAGCCAAAAATAACTATCGGTCGCGCGGTTTCTATCAAAGCTCCTTTATCCTTGGATGATAAACCATCTCCAGATAAATCTCGAACACTTCCGGTCGTTCCGACTTCCCGCGTTCTAGCTAAACCAAAAATAACGATAGGCGAAACTGTAAAAACTGTCAAAATAGTCAAAAAAAAATGAAAATATCAGATGCGTGAATAGTATGTCATATTACACATTTTCATCCGTAGCGAGAACATATTTAGCAATATATTTCTTTAACAGTTCATCCGCTATGTCATCTTTTAACCCATTCTCTAGCTCATCTGCCATAGGTTTTCTTCCATACACTACCATAAAATTGGCAACATAATCGTCCATTTTTTTATTTTCACTCTTTACTTTGTTTGCAACCTCTATAAATGATTTTGAAATAGTTGCCTTTACTTCTGCTTTGTGTTGTTCTTTTTGCCGTTCGGCTATTTCTTTTTTCCGGATTTCTTCGGCGCGTTTATAGATGTATAGTTCTCGGTCTTTTGTCTCTATATAATCACTACTCCGTGTATCTGAAAAATCCAGCGATGTTTTTAAAATATCCTTGTTTCTGTCATACAATGTTTCTCTGGCGGACGAGATGCTATCACAAATATCCGGTTTCTTTAGTATTTCAAACTTTTTGCGCTGGTCGGTTCCTTCTTTACCTGGTAAACTTTTCTTAAACTCGGCCAATACATTCATTGGAATAGACGGAGATGTCTCCATTAATCGGTCATATTCTTGCCGATTATGTTTTAAAAAATGTCCGCAATCCATTCGTTCTAACGGAGATTTCGCCAATTCTATGCGAATATTTCTAGCATATTTATCCCACGCAATCGCCGCAACCCGGTGCGATTCATTCAGTTCCGATATTTTCAAATATTGTTGTATTGTTGTTAATATACCAATACAAATATTAATAGAACCTATAACCATAGGCGCATATACTTGGTATTGTAGTGGTAAACTGGTTTGCGCAAATGACGCAGTTCCGGTTATAGTAGATAATACTATAGCTGGTATAGTGAACCAGGCATGTTTGCGAGAATATTTTTGATGGGCTCGAGTATTTAGCCATTTATAACACTGAGCTACGTCGCACCACTCAATCATTATATTTTCATTTTCTACTGTCCAATCCAACAATGGAGTAGTAGATATTGTATTTGCACTATCTTCTGTTTTTTCTTCGTCTTCATTTTTTCGGTCTTTTGTCATAAAGTGTATATTATCCGAGGAGATTATTATACTTGGCGTTCTCCGATTATCCTATGCGCGGTTATCACGCTAATGTTCTCTCAATACTATGGATATATTCGCATCAACGCATGACAAACTATCTATACCTATGAAATCATAGGTTAGATTATTATTCACCGATTGTATATCGCCTACCATATCTTTATCCTTCGATGATAAACCATCTCCGTCTCGAACACTTTCGGTCGTTCCGACCTCCTGCGTTCTCGCTGACGATGACTGATTGATTAACGTGGTGCCATTTGATGGAGATATGGGGGGTGTTAAAATAACGTCTTTTATATTTGGTATATTATCTATAAATGATGTGTTTTTCGCATGTGTAATAATGTTCTCGGACACATCGGCCTGAAACCGATTTATACGAAGCGTCAACTTTTCGAAATATTTCATTTGTGTAGAATGGAAAAACTCAATATAACTTATATACAAATACAATTGTTCTCGTATCAATATATTTTCATATTCTAACGTATGTATGAAATTGGAAATAGACATGTTAATATTGTTTGCATTGGAATAATCGGCTATTATTTTTTGTTTGGTGCTGTAATACATGTATAGTTCATTAATGATGTCGAGTATAGAATTGTGCACGTCTGTTATATTTTCAAGGGAATATTCTTTCAATTGTTCTAAATCCTTATATATCGGATATTTTTTACTTTCTAAAATAGACGGTAGATGGATATTTCTCTCCTTCAGTTGCATAATGATAATGTTATAGAGTTTATAGTATTCGCCATACATTCTATTATTTAAAATGGTAATAAACCTTGACAAATCTTCCATTTCTTGATATAGAATGCGATATTGGAAATAGAACGAATCCAAACAAAACAAAAATATTTTTTTATTGTTATCTTTGATGAGTGTATTATATGTATTTTTCAATTTGAGGATTTCTTCTTCGATTTCGTGTTTTTTTGTGAAAATATCTTTATCCAGTTCAATTATGATTGAGAACGTTGAACGCAGTGCATTTATATTGAGTTCATGTATATATGACATCGGTGATATATATTTATGCCCGACAATAAATATATATAAATATCCTGCGATGATATATGATTGAATGATAAATCCGTTGGTAGCGCTGGTAATTGTGCAGTAAAAAAGGAGAAGTTCCTTTTTCTTCATATAATTAATATTTTACAGGGAGGCATATAATATATATGTTCATATAATGTAGTGTTGCATATAATTTTTATTTTTATTTTCTAGTTTCCTTCAAGTATTGAACGGCGGCCAATAGGTTTTTAGCTAACTCAAGCGGTTTTGCAATACTCTCGTTCGAGCGTTTGTAGTAAGCCTCATCAGAGGGTTCTTCTCCTTCTTCCATGTTGATGAGCCATTGGGGGGCAACGGTGAGCTCATCGCAGATATTGGATAGCTCATCAGAGGGTTCTTCTCCTTCTTCCATGTTGAGGAGCCATTGGGGAGCAACGGTGAGCTCATCGCAGATATTGGATAGCTCATCGGAGGGTTCTTCTCCTTCTTCCATGTTGAGGAGCCATTGGGGGGCAACGGTGAGCTCATCGCAGATATTGGATAGCTCCATAAAGTCTTGAGCCATCATGAGCGCAAACTCTTGACTCTGCATGGCATACTCTTCATATGTAAGACAATCCGCACCAACGGTAGGCATATTGGAAATAGGAAACTCGTGAATCTCTTGTGCCAGTATGAGCGCAAACTCTTGACTTTGCATGGCATACTCTTCATATGTAAGACAATCCTGACCAATTGTAGACATATTGGAAATAGGAAACGTGGAAACGAAAGCTGACATTTTATTTTGGCGGTATTTTAGCGGTTGGGGGTTTTATTCAATGAATGTAAATTGTCATATACTACATATAAAAAAAGTATTTCAATTTTCTGAAATAATAATTATGCGTATTATAATATAAATATATACATAAATAATAATATACAACAGTTATGCCATCGAAAAATAAAAAAACAAAAACCGCAAATCCAGCGACACCTCCGATGCCTCCTCCTCCACCTAAAGAAGTTATAAAAGTCCCAGATGATTTTGCAAACCTATTGGTAGATTTTACAAAAGATTTAACTATAACCTTTCCGGAATATAGCCATTTATGGATGAAATGGACAACTTTAGCGAGAACACCGGAGGTCGGAACGACCGAAAGTGTTCGAGATTTATCAGACAAGGAGATAGCGAGAACACCGGAGGTCGGAACGACCGAAAGTGTTCGAGATTTATCAGACAAGGATATAGCGAGAACACCGGAGGTCGGAACGACCGAAAGTGTTCGAGATTTATCCGGAGATGGTTTATCATCGAAGGATATAGATATACCAGATATATCGAGAACCTCCGAGATCGGAACGACCGGAAGTGTTCGATGTTTATCCGGAGATGAGTTATCATCGCAGGATAAAGAGATTCGACATGTATTCGAATATTGTATAACTATATTTCCAGAGAGATTTTTCGATATTTTATATCAAAATGATGATATTTTTAAACCCAATAGTGGGGCGAATACCTTTTTTTTACCAGGGGTAGATTTTAAACTGCTATATAACTGTGAAAATGTCAGCGCGACTACCCATCAAACTATATGGAAGTATTTGCAGGTATTATTGTTATCGGTAATTGGTTCAGTAAAAGACAAAACCAATTTTGGAGACACAATGAATATATTTGACGGTGTATCTGAAGAGGAATTGCAAGACAAATTAAAAGAAACAATCGATAGTTTAGGTTCTTTTTTTAAAGCATCCGGGTTAGATTCGGACGACGACGATGAAGTCCCGGAAGGTGTTCCATTAAATACATCGGCGGAAAATAACAATGGCGTTCCCGATTTTGACGCTTTTTCTAAATCGTTTAACTTTGAAAATATGTCCGGAAGCGCCGAAGATTTACATGGTCATTTGAAAAATCTATTTGACGGTAAAATCGGTTCTCTAGCAAAAGAAATGGCCGAAGAAATTGCTAAAGATTTAGGGAGTTTATTAGGCGAAGATGGAGAAGATATAACAAGCACACAAGATTTCCTTAAAAAAATGATACGAAATCCTAAAAAATTGATGGAACTTATGAAGTCAGTATCATCAAAATTGAATAGTAAAATGAAAAGCGGTGATATTTCTCAAGAAGAATTGATGAAAGAGGCAAGTGAATGGATGGGGAAAATGAAGGGTATGGGTGGAGCCGACCAATTTAGCGAAGTATTTAAAAACCTAGCAAAAAATATGGGAGGTTTAGGAAAAAACAGTTCTTTAGATATGAATGCTATGAATAGAATGATGAATAAAAACGCAAGAAAAGAACGTATGTTGGAAAAATTGGAAAAATTAAAAGAAGCTAAATTGCAAGCAACGGAAACTCCAAATAACTATATATTCCGAATGGAAGGAGAAGAGACGCAAGAGAAGTCCTATGTGAAACCGGACGTAGACCAAATTATGAAAGACTTCAATCTAGTGAATGATATTATTAGTGCGTCCACTCAATCGAAGCCTGCTAATAAAAAGAAAAAGAATAAGAATAATAAATAATACATGAGATGATTCCTGAATATGAGAACATAGGAAGAAAATAATAGCATTATATATATAATGATTTCTAAGTATATTGATGTTCCCATTTTCATAGTGAGTTTAGTTTTAGGATTATTGATTATGTATTATACAATGCCAGATTTAAGAAAAATATATGTATATCCTACACCTGATAATGTAGATTTATTACAGTATAAAGATAAGGCTGGAAATTGTTTCTCTTATAAAGAACAAGTTGTATCTTGTCCTACAAACCCTAATAAAATAGCAAAAATACCCGTTCAAGCTTAGTGTAGAGGAAACGCGTAATCATTCCGTATATTTTATCCTTCGGTGATAAACCCATCTCCAGATAAATAGTCGAATATTGTTCTCCGGAGAAACTTGGTTATCATATCATCATTTATAATTGTATGATAATTTTAGATATATAATATATAAAATGTATTTGGAGAGATTATTGAATAGTAAAATGGGTAAAGTTGCATTGTCTATCATTTTGGGGTTTGGTTTAGCAACATTATTCCGAAAAGTGTGCACCGATAAAAATTGTATTGTTTTTAATGGTCCAGTTATATCAGAAAACGATATATATAAACATGATGATAAATGCTTACAATATACTATGGAATCCACGTCATGCGATACCCATAAAAAAACCATAGATATAGAAAAACGGACGGATATTAAACCACCTAAAAGGTTTGGTATTTTTTAAAAAGTTCTCCAACTATGAAATAATATAACCAAGAATTATACAATTATATAATTGTATAATTCGTTAAACTGCTATATCTTTAGCCATATTCTAATATATATTATGTCGGATAAACCATCTACTACGAGAATCGCTGATTTACCCGAAAATATAACGATGCAAATGGGTGGTCCGGTTCAATCACCGCAGTATATACAACAACCTATTAATACGCGACAGCCTATGGATATGGGTGATTCTGAAAAAAACCTAACATACAGTCAAATGAATGTTCATCCAAATCCATATGGAAACTCCATCCAACCCATTTCTATCCCTCAACAAAACCAATCTATGCCATCGAATGTATACTTACAGCCATCCTATCAAATGCAATCACCGGATGCACCACAATATAAATTGCCATCTCGTGATATACCGCGTAATACAGATGGTTATATGCAAGATATAGAAATTACTCCAAATTATATTCCACCTCCTAAATTGACATCGGACTATATACGCGATTTTCAGGAAGACGGGGAAAAATCAATTAAGTCCCATAAACAAAAAAAACACAGAGAACGATTGATAGATACAATAATAACCGAAGTTCAACTGCCCATTTTTATTGGCATACTCTTTTTTGTATTTCAAATGCCATTAATAGATGTTCTTATTTTTAAACGGTTCTCCTTTCTGTCTATATATAACGAGGATGGTAATTTCAATTTTTATGGACTATTTATTAAGAGTATTCTATTTGGAGTTGTCTATACGGGTTTAACGAAAGGCATCGAAATCGTGAGTTCATTCTAATTTATGCAAACAATTCGCTAAATCTTGTTTTTTTTGATTTTGATTTTGATTTTGATTTTGATTTTGATTTTGATTTTGATTTTGATTTTGATTTTGATTTTGATTTTGATTTTGATTTTGATTTTGATTT
>Ga0209550_10000611_pt1 | contig 33936 bp, 34 predicted proteins | sample LauGreSuBDMM15SN_2_FD_187567 | JGI IMG/M metagenome (GOLD analysis project Ga0209550, IMG submission 187567) | Freshwater lake microbial communities from Lake Michigan, USA - Su13.BD.MM15.SN (SPAdes) (version 5) | ecosystem: Environmental > Aquatic > Freshwater > Lake | place: Lake Michigan... | reverse complement strand
CGACAGGCGGATCATTTTGGCGTAGCAACCACCTTCAAAGTTGAAAACGGCGGTGTCGGACCAGCCATGCTCATCATCGCCAATCAATGTTCGGCTGGCATCAGCCGACAAGGTGGTCTTTCCGGTGCCTGACAAGCCAAAGAACACAGCGGTATGACCATCCGCGCCAATATTGGCGGAGCAATGCATGGGCATGACGCCCTTTACCGGCAGCAAATAATTGAGGATGCCGAACACCGACTTCTTCATTTCACCAGCATAAGCGGTACCACCAATCAGGATCAGCTTTTCAGTGAAGTTTACCGCAACCACAGTTTCACTGCGGCACCCATGGCGCGCAGGATCAGCGCGGAAGCTTGGCAGGTCGATGATGGTGTATTCGGGAACGAAGCTGGCCAATTCCTGCGGCGACGGGCGCACCAGCAAGGTGCGAATAAACAGGTTATGCCACGCAAATTCGTTGATAACGCGCACATTGACGCGATGCTCTGGTTGGGACCCGCCGAATAGGTCCGCGACGTATAACTTGTCTTTACCGCCAAGCGCCGCAATGAAATCTTCCTTCAGCGCGGCGAAATGCGCGGGATCCATTGCGACATTGGTCTTGCCCCACCAGATGCTGTTTTCAGTTTCGGCATCGCGAACAATATATTTATCCTTCGCCGAGCGGCCAGTATGCGTGCCCGTTTTGACAACAAGCGGGCCATCCTTGGCCAATATGCCTTCGTCATTGGCCAGAGCCGCCTCTATCAATGGCGCAGTTCCAAGGTTGCAAAACAGTGTGGCATCCGTCCCGAAACCCTGTTGCGAGAGTGAGATATTCAGTGGTGTCGACATTAAACGCTCCGGCAAAAATTGCGAATCTAGTGCATACGTATGCACTTTTGTGGCGCTGCCGGTATACGATGCGTCATAGAAGGTCAAATAGAGGCAACATCATCTAGGGTCAGGACCCCAAGGGACAAAGGTTATCCACGACAGACTTTGTATAGAATGAGCAATAGATTGAACCCCCGACATTGCCACCCTATAGTCAGAGGATGAGCGCCAATATCGCCTTGGTTGATGACGATCGGAACATCCTGACCTCTGTATCGATTGCGATGCAGGCGGAAGGATATGTGACGCGGATTTATTCGGACGGCGAAACCGCGCTAAAGGCTTTGTTCGAAAATCCGGCAGACTTGGGTATTTTCGACATTAAAATGCCGCGTATGGACGGGCTTGAATTGCTGCGCCGGCTGCGCGAAAAAAGCGATATGCCCGTCATCTTCTTGACCTCAAAGGATGAGGAGCTGGACGAGGCACTTGGCCTCGCCATGGGTGCTGATGATTATATAACCAAACCATTTTCGCAACGCCTGTTGATTGCGCGCGTAAAAGCAATTTTGCGGCGCGCAACCTACGACAAGGTCGCTGGCAATGGCGAGGCGGAGCCGGAACCAGAACCCATGGTGCGCGGCAAGCTAGAAATGGATCCGGCACGGCATCACGTCAAATGGGACGGCAGGTCGCTTACACTTACGGTGACAGAATTCATGATACTTGAGGCGCTGGCCAATCGCCCTGGCGTCGTTCGTACCCGTGATCAACTGATGGATGCGGCGTATCAGGACGATGTCTATGTGGATGACCGGACCATTGACAGCCATATCAAAAGGCTCAGGCGCAAGTTCCGTGAAATTGACCCTGAATTCACCGCTATTGATACGCTTTATGGGGCCGGATATCGCTTTGCAGACAGCTGAGCCAGCGAATCTTCAGCTGGGATGGAGCCGGGGGTTATCGCTGACCGCCCGAATACTTGCCGTCAACATCTTCGTAGTTGCTCTGCTGGGCGCCGGTCTGTTCTTCCTCGACAGCTATCGCGTCCGGTTAATTGCAGAGCGCGAAAACGCAGCCCGTGTTCAGGCCAGCTTCTTGGTATCCAGCCTGCCATTTATCGCCACGGAAAAGCGGGACGATTATATCGCCAGATTCGGTCAATTGAACCTGGCGCGAATCCGCGTTTACGACCAAGATGGCACGAAATTATTAGACAGCTTTGCGGGCCGACAACCCACTTATGTCTTTCGTGACGCCGACCGCGAACCTTGGCCTAAAATTGCGGCACGCTGGATCGACGTCCTGTTCGATTTCTTCGTCGGCGCGGCCAAGCTGGAACGCTATGTTGAACCCGCAGAAGACATCCCTTCCGCATGGCCAGAAATTCGCGCGGCAACGCCTTCCAAAGCCGCCTCGATGGTGCGTTTTGCGCCCGACCTCACGCATATGATTAGCGCAGCCTCAACAGCGCGCGACAGTGGCCTTATTGTTCTTACCACCGCCAATGAACGCGATATCCGCTTGTTCGTCCGAGCAGAGCGCTTCAACGTCGGCATGTTTTTCCTTTTTGTGCTTGGCATCGGCGTTCTGCTCTCTGTATTTCTCGCCCGCACTATCGTCCGTCCGTTGCGCCATCTGGCCCGTGCCGCCGTCAAGGTTCGGCTTGGCCGTGCGCAAGAGGTTACCGTTCCTCGCCTGCCCTCGCGCCGCGACGAAATCGGCATGCTGGCGCGCGCGCTTTCGGATATGAGCATAGCGCTGCGTCAACGGATCGATGCCACCGAAGCCTTTGCCGCCGATGTCGCGCATGAAATTAAAAATCCGTTGGCATCTTTGCGTTCCGCACTTGATGGCGCAGAACGGATTGAAGACCCCAAATTGCGCAAACAATTGATGGATGTTGCAAAGGCCGACGTCCAGCGCATGGATCGCCTAATCAGCGATATCTCGGACGCCAGCCGTGTGGATTCGCAACTGGCCAAAGCGAAGTTTGAACCCATCGACCTTGGCGACATGATCGAACAATTGCTTCAGGCACGCGATGACCGGGGTAGCGACAAAAACGTCAACATTGCTTTTGCGCGGCCACGCCGTAAAATCGCGACAGTTATGGGTGAAGATGTCCGTCTTGAACGGATGTTGACCAACTTGATCGACAATGCAGTGTCCTTCTCCCCACCGGGGGCAGTCGTCGAAATATCCGCGACGCTTGCCGATGATGACGTCATCATCCGGATCAGCGATGAAGGCCCTGGGGTGCCCCCACAAGAGCGGGAGGCCATTTTCCGACGATTCCACAGCGAACGGCCAGCGACCGAAAATTTTGGGAAGCATAGCGGGCTTGGCCTCGCCATAGCGCGAACCATTATCGAGGGGCATCATGGACGTATTGGGGTTCGCGACCGCGTCGATGGCAAAGGCGGGGCATGCTTCGAACTCGCGCTACCCTGCGCTGCTGCGGTAACACGCTAATGTCGAACATCGTGCATGGTAGCGCCGTTGCAATTGACGGGAATGGGGTGCTGTTGCTTGGGCCGTCCGGCAGTGGAAAATCGGACCTAGCGCTTCGCCTGATTGACCGCGGAGCAAAGCTTATTTGCGACGACATATTACACATCGAAAACGGATATGGCCTGCCGCAACTGACCATTGCGCCGAATATAGCCGGAAAAATAGAAGTGCGTGGCATTGGGATATGCCCAATCGATTTCGTCCAATCCGCACCGCTGCGCCTTGTAGTGCAATTGGCGCAGGATGTAGAGCGCATGCCGCCGGAGCATCAGAGCATGACCATAGCTCGTTTCTCGGTGCCCATGTTCAAGCTGGACCCATTTCAGGCGAGCAGTGCATTAAAGGTGGAATGGGCGCTCCGCTCGGTGATTGACGCTGCATTGCACCCAGTGGCAAACCCGATTGCCGCGTCTAATGAAAGCGTAACAATGTGACCCAGAACACAGCATCCGAACCTCAGAAAATTCTGCTTATTACCGGTGTGTCTGGGGCCGGAAAGACAACCGCGCTGAAAACGCTTGAAGACCTCGGCTGGGAAACGGTCGACAATTTTCCGATTAAGCTGGCGGGCCAGTTACTTAAAATTCCTGCGTCGGGTGGTGAGAATGGGCCCAATATTCCGCTGGCGCTGGGCTTTGATAGCCGGACACGCGGTTTTGATGCCGAGGTGCTGATTCGGCAAATCAGGAAACTGCAGACCCAACCTAATCTCGAAATAATGACGCTGTTTTTGGATTGCGCGGGCGCCGAAATTGAACGTCGCTACGCGGAAACCCGCCGCCGTCACCCCATGGCCCAAGACCGGCCCGCGCTGGACGGCATCGCCATTGACCGGGCTGTGATGGAGCCATTTCGGCGATGGGCGGAGGCCGTGATTGATACAAGCAAGCTGTCCGCGCATGATTTGCAAGTTGTCATCCGCGAACGGTTCAGCAGCGATACGTCACCGCACGCTAATATCACGGTATCAAGCTTTGGCTTTTCGCGCGGAGTCCCGCACAATGCCGACCTGGTATTCGACGTGCGTTTTTTACGGAACCCGCATTGGGACAGCAATTTACGGCCCATGACGGGGTTGGATATGGCGGTTGCCGATTATGTTGCCGCCGATCCGAAATATGATGAAGCCATGCAGAAAATCCGCGACCTGCTGCGGTTCCTAGTGCCGCTCTACGACGCGCAGGGAAAGGCTTATATCAACATCGCCTTTGGGTGCACGGGTGGGCATCACCGGTCTGTGCATGTTGCGGAAACTTTTGGCACTTGGTTGCGTGCAGATGGCTTTGCCTTAACGGTTGCACATCGCGATCTGGCATCAAGACCAATTGACGCGCTGGAAGAGCCTGCTAACGGCGCAGACAGTTTAACGTCGCGACAGGGCAGCAATATCACATGATCGGTTTGATTTTAGTCACCCATGGCAAGCTGGCGAACGAGTTTCTTGTTGCGCTTGAACATGTTGTGGGGCCACAAAAGGACGTTGCGACCATCTGCATCGGTCCGCATGATGATATGGAAGCGCGACGCAATGAAATCGCGGCTGCCATCAAAAAGGTCGATACCGGCAAAGGCGTCATCATCTTATCCGATCTGTTCGGTGGAACGCCGTCAAATCTGTCCATTTCCTTACTCGACAGCGGGCGTGTCGAGGTGATCGCGGGCGTCAACCTACCCATGCTCATCCGGCTTGATAGCGCGCGCAAAAACCTAGACGTGAAAGAGGCGGTCGCTGCTGCGCGTGAAGCTGGACGCAAATATATCAGCGTTGCTTCTGAAGTGCTTGAAGCTTCACGATGACGCGGATTAGCCGCACCGTCACGATAGTAAACGTAAAGGGCCTCCACGCCCGCGCCAGCGCCAAATTTGTGACGTTCGTGTCCCGCTTGCCCGAAGGGGGCAAAGTTGAAGTCGAGAAAGATGGTCAATCCGTGGCTGGCACGTCCATCATGGGCCTCATGATGCTGGGCGCGGCCAAGGGTAGCGAAATTATCATTCATGCCGAAGGTGAACAGGCCGAACTCGCCATTGAAAAGCTGGTCGGGTTGGTTGTCGACGGTTTTGGCGAAGATTGATGCGCCGTGAAATCACCGGATTTTCCAATCCGCTGCTAAAGGAAATACGCGGGCTTCGTGAAAAGAAGCTCCGAAAGCGCGCCGAGATGTTCCTTGCCGAAGGGCTGCGCATCATGACCGAAGCGCGTGAGGCGGGATTTCTTCCCGAAATGCTGTTCCGCGTTAAAGATCGGCCCTTACACGAGCTTGAGGTGGCTTTAGAGGCCGATGTTCTGGCGCATGGTGGCGACGTTATCGAAACCAGCGCCGAGATTATGGCGAAACTGTCGGGCAAGGACAACGCCCAGACCGTAGTTGGCGTCTATCGGGACCATGGAACTGCTTTGGCGGACGTGGACCGCACGGCAGCGCCGATCTGGCTTGTAGCACAATCCATGCGTGATCCGGGTAATCTTGGTACGATGCTGCGCACCGGCGATGCGGTGGGGGCTGGCGGGCTGATCCTGATTGATGATTGCACGGATCCATTTTCTGTTGAGTCCGTCCGCGCGAGCATGGGGGCCATTTTCACGCAAAAGGTCGTGCAATGCCGGTGGGAGGAATTCACCGCATGGTTGCGGGCGGGCGAAGGGCAATTGGTCGGCACCAGCCTGCAAACCGATACCGACTATCAAGCCGCCCGCTACAGCGCGCCATGCTTCATCCTGACTGGGAATGAGGCGCAGGGCCTGCCCGACGATTATGAAGCCGAATGCGACCTACGCGTCAAAATGCCGATGCGTGGCAAGGCGGACAGCTTAAACGCGGCTGTCGCGACCGCCGTTATGGCTTATGAGGTCCTGAACCAGTTTAGGCATTCCGAAGCCCGCTAGGCCTCAGACAGTAGCTTCGCGTTGATCCTCAATCGGTGGCGACGGCGTCTCACCTTCGCCATAACGGGGCAAAGCCTCGACCATAGGAATGTCTTCCAATTCACGCTTGCCGGTTTCGATGTTCAGATCGGCAAATTTTCGGCCCGTTGAAATGACATTGCGTTCGAAGCTGCCGACGAATTTATTATAGTTATTCACCGCCGACGACAGACCGCTGCCGACCGATTTCAGATGCTGTGCTGCAACAGCAATACGGTCATACATTTCCTTACCAAGTGCCCCGATTTGCTTCGCCTCGCGCGCTAGCCCTTCTTGCCGCCAGACGCTGGCAACAGTGCGGGCGATGGCCACCAAGTTTGTCGGCGTTGCCAACAACACCTTTTTGTCAAAGGCAAAGTCCCACAATTGCGGCTCATGCTCCAGCGCGGCCGCGAGGAAATGCTCGCCCGGCACAAACATGATGACATAATCGGGCGCTTCGGAAAATTGATCCCAATAAGCTTTGCGTGACAAGCCATCGATATGGTTTTTCATCGATTGCGTGTGGCGCGCCATGGCAACCCCACGCACATCATCGTCCACCGAATCAAATGCGTCCTGATAGTCGTTCAACGACACTTTTGCGTCGATCACCAACGTCCTGCCGCCGGGGACATGGATGACCGCGTCGGGCCGCAGTCGTAAGCCATCGCCAACATCGATGCTGGTTTCCAGATCAAAATCGACATGTTCAGAAAGGCCGCAGCTTTCGAGTACATTTTTCAACTGCTGCTCACCCCAGCGACCCCGCGCCTTGGGCGCATTACGCAACGAGTTCATCAGGCCCGACGCGACGCTCGATACGCGTTCCTGACCCAATCGCATTTCGCCGATTAACCCCTTCAGGTCGCCATAGGCTTCGGTCCGGTCCTTCTCGATCTTGCCGACCTGCTCTTCATAGGCTTTCAGCTTTTCGCCTACAGGGCCAAGCAATTGCTTCAGCCGCTCCTCATTCTTCTCACCGGCTTGATGGAAACGTTCATCGGCACGTTGCAGGAACGCCGCCTGCGCCTCGCCCAATAATTTCTGCCCAATCTCACCAAATTGGGCGGACAGGTTTTCCTTCGCATCGCCCAACGCCGCGATCTGTTCTGCAAAGCTCCGCTCGCGTTCTTCCAAACTGGTTTCAAGCCGCGCCAAGCGGTCCTTGGCACCATCGCGTTCGAGCACCACCTGATCGAGCATAGCCCGCAACTGTGTGGTCGTTTCCTGCCCTGCTTTGCCAGCGCGGCTGCCCGCCAACCAGCCAAGCGCTAGTCCGCCCAACAAGGCAAAAATCACCACGACAATGACAATCAACGGCTCCAACGGCCACCTCCCAAATTAGAACGAAAATAGAACATAGCCCATGCTGGGCGGAGGTCAAGTAGCTTCGGCAAAGCTCCGGCGCGACTTCGTAACCCGGGCGTAGCTCATCATGCTCAGCGGAAGAAGGGCAATATAAATGACGCCGACACCGATGAGTGCAACCCACGGCGCCGCAACTAAGGTTGCGGTAAACAGACCCACGCCCGCCAGCGCCATGAAGCGCAGGCGGCGGCGCACCTTGATCGAAGACCAGCTATACGTCGCGACATTGGAAATCATTAACAGCGCACACAGCAGCAGCCATGGCGCAAGAAAGCGATAATCGCGCACCCAATCCGCGCCGGTTTCAAACCAGATCATCATGGGCAATAAAGCCAGCGCCGCGCCCGCTGGCGATGGAACACCGGTATTAAATCCAGCCGATTTATGTGGCTGATTTTCGGTATCAATTTGTGCGTTAAACCTGGCCAGACGTAATGCTGCACACAGCACAAAGAATACCGATATGGTCCAACCAAAACGCGGCATATCCTGCATGACCCAGATATATATTATCAAAGCGGGCGTCGCGCCGAAAGCAATCACATCCGACAGCGAGTCCAGTTCAGCACCGAACCGGCTTTCCCCCTTCAGCATTCGCGCGATGCGACCATCCATGGCATCGAGCACGCCGGCAATAACAATTGCGGCAACGGCATTTTCCCAACGGCCCTGCATGGCAAACCACGCACCCGACAATCCCGTACACAAAGCAAGCGCGGTGACCGCGTTCGGCGCAAGCGCGCGCAAGGATATGCCGGGACGGGAGGGATGCGCGTCCATCAATGCGCGACGGCGATCAGGTCCTGATCAACGCCGATTTCGGCGAGAACCGTTTCCCCTGCAACGCAACGCTGGCCCTTGATGACTCGCGACGACGTGCCATGCGGCAAATACACATCAACGCGGCTGCCAAAGCGGATCAGGCCCACGCGCTGCCCATTGGCAACATTGTCGCCTTCTTTAACAAAAGCAACGATACGGCGCGCCACCAAGCCAGCGATTTGCGTAAAGCCAATGCGCACGCCATCGCTGCGTTCCACGAGAAAATGTTGGCGTTCATTTTCTTCGCTAGCCTTATCAAGGTCGGCGTTGAGGAATTTGCCCGCGATATACACAACGCGCTTAATAGTGCCGCGAATAGGTGTCCGGTTGATGTGCACGTCAAACACGCTCATGAAAATCGACACGCGCGTCATGGGCTGGTCACCCAAGCCATCAGGTCCGCGCAATTCCAGTGGCGGAAGGACTTGTTCGATCAACGTGACAAGCCCGTCGGCAGGTGCCACGATAAATCGCTCGTCGATCGGCGTCGCACGCACAGGATCGCGAAAGAAGGCCAATGTCCACACGGTGACGGCTGCCATAGGCCAAGCCAGCGTTTCCCATGCCATAAAGGCGAAAAACAGGGTTATGCCTGCGGCGATAAGGCCGAACTTGCGGCCCTCAGGATGGATGGGTGGAAACGACCATTTCGCAACCCCGGTGCCCCGGTTTGTCAATTCTTGTCTGCTCATCCGGTCTAGCTAGGGGATGCGACACCATCTTACAACCTAAGATGCCATTTCAGCCATTTTCAGACAATTTGGGGGATGCAGTTGAACATATGGCAGACTTTGCTATGGCACCGCTAAACATCCCATCTCCCTAATGGAAAGTGCTTTCTGTCATGGCAAAAATTAAAGTCAAAAATCCAGTCGTCGAGCTTGATGGCGACGAAATGACACGGATCATCTGGGAATGGATCCGTGAGCGACTCATTTTGCCATATTTGGATATCGATCTCAAATATTACGACCTTGGGATGGAGTATCGCGACAAGACCAATGATAAGGTCACTGTCGATTCCGCTAACGCCATCCGCGAATTCGGCGTCGGCGTAAAGTGCGCCACGATTACGCCAGATGAAGCGCGCGTCGAAGAGTTCGGCCTGCAGAAAATGTGGAAGTCGCCCAATGGCACCATCCGCAACATTTTGGGCGGCGTAGTTTTCCGCGAGCCAATCGTCATCGACAACGTACCGCGCTTGATTCCGGGCTGGACGGACCCCATCGTCATCGGTCGTCATGCTTTTGGTGACCAATATCGCGCTACGGATTTCTTGGTGCCCGGTCCCGGAACACTGCGTCTCGTATGGGATGGCGATGATGGCCAGAAAATTGACGAAGAGGTTTTCCGTTACCCTTCACCCGGCGTGGCGCTCGCGATGTACAATCTCGACGATTCCATCCGCGACTTTGCCCGTGCGTCGTTGAACTATGGCGTAACGCGCGAATGGCCAGTCTATCTGTCGACCAAGAACACGATCCTCAAATATTACGACGGCCGTTTCAAGGATCTATTCCAAGAAGTGTACGAAGCTGAATTTGCCGCAAAGTTCAAGGAACTCGGCATTGTCTATGAGCACCGTTTGATCGACGACATGGTCGCATCGGCGTTGAAATGGTCGGGCAAGTTCATTTGGGCATGTAAGAATTATGACGGCGATGTGCAGTCTGATCAGGTTGCGCAGGGTTTTGGCTCGCTTGGCCTGATGACCTCCATCCTGATGACACCAGATGGCAAGACCGTTGAAGCCGAGGCCGCGCACGGCACGGTTACGCGCCATTATCGCCAGCATCAGCAAGGTAAGGCAACCTCAACCAACCCGATTGCGTCCATTTTCGCATGGACGGGCGGCCTCAAATTCCGTGGGAAGTTTGACGATACGCCCGACGTCACGCGTTTTGCTGAAACGCTTGAAGAAGTCTGCATTCAAACCGTTGAAGATGGCCATATGACCAAGGACCTCGCGATCCTCATCGGCCCGGATCAGGCTTGGATGACCACAGAACAGTTTTTTGAGCAGGTTCGTGCCAATCTCGAAGTCAAAATGGGTAGCTGGATGTAACGCCAGCGGCTTTGAACAAGTGAGAGCGCGGGGGGCAACTCCCGCGCTTTTTTATTGCCCTACCCTTTCATTCTCATGTCGCCTGTGCGTAAATGCAGGTCATGGCAGGTGAACTACAAACCGAAGGCATGAGCGATCTGCTCGTCATTCTGGGTGCGGCGGGAATAGTCATCCCTGCTTTTGCCAGGCTTCGCATCACGCCTATCATCGGTTTTATATTGGTCGGGATAATGGTTGGCCCGATGGGGCTTGGATCCTTGGTGCCAGTTTACCCAATGCTCGAATGGGTGACCATCACCAATCCAGAGGCTATTCAACCCATAGGCGAATATGGCATTATATTGTTGCTGTTCTCCATCGGTCTTGAGCTATCCTTCCGCAGATTATGGAAGATGCGACGCTTGGTGTTCGGCGTCGGTGCGGCACAGTTATTTGGCGCTGGCCTGATTATCGCGGCTGGTTTGTATGCCTTCGGATATGACGCGACCGCCGCCATCGGCATTGGCGTTGCATTAGCGCTCTCGTCGACGGCTTTGGTACTCCCCATATCCGGCACGCATTCCGCCGTGGGTAAGTCAGCTTTGGCCATGTTGCTGTTCGAAGATTTGGCCATTGTGCCGATAATATTCGTTTTGGGGGCGTTGGCGCCACAAGCCGGCGCGGATTCATGGTCAGGTCTCGTCACTATATTGTGGCAAGGTGGCCTTGTCATCGTCGCCATGCTTGTGCTTGGCCGATTCTTCCTGCCCCGCTTATTCGGACAAGCCGCACGCACAAAAAGCCCTGAGTTATTTGTATCGGTCAGCTTGCTCGTTGTCATTGTTGCAAGTCTGGCGACGGGCGCGGTCGGCCTTTCGCCCATCGTGGGCGCAATGATCGCTGGCCTGTTAATCGCCGAGACCGATTATCATGCAGAAGTTGAGGTTATGACTGCACCCTTCAAAGGGCTGGCGCTGGGTGTCTTTCTCATCAGCATTGGGATGCAGGTCGACTTGCGTTTCGTCGCCGCCAATTGGGCCGCTCTGGTTGGCGCTGTGGCGGCTGTGGTGCTTGTTAAAGCCGCTGTGACCGCAAGTTTGTTGAAGTTGAACGGGGCACGCACCGGCACCGCGGCCGAAACAGGCGTCCTTATGGGCAGCCCGTCCGAAACGACCCTCATCGTCTTGGGCGTCGCGGGCGCAGCGCAGATCATCGACGCTGCTACCGTTAATTTCTGGCAAGTGGCCACTGCAATTGGTCTAACGATCACGCCGATTTTGGCGCGTATCGGTCATGATATGGCCCGCCGTCTGGAATTACGCGAGAGCGATGAAGAGGTGCAAGAACAAGACACGTCGCAGGAACCACGAACGGTCGTGATCGGCTTTGGCCGGGTAGGAAAACTGGTGGCGGACATGCTGACGATGCATGGCCAACCATATATCGCCGTGGAATCCAATGTCGACGTAGTAACAGACGCGCGGCGTGCGGGGTACAAGGTGGTTTATGGTGACATCTCACGGCCCGAGACGTTGGATAAATTGAACTTGGGCCATGCCAAGGCGCTGATCCTGACAATGGACCAGCCGGTATTGGCCGAACATATCGTCAAGCGCGTTCGTAAATGGTTGCCCGATATCACAATTGTGGCGCGCGCCCGTGATCCAGATCATGCCGCGCGGCTCTATCAAGCAGGCGCGACCGACGCCGTACCCGAAACGCTGGAAAGCTCGCTCCAGTTATCCGAAGCGGTTCTGGTGGACTTGGGCGTTCCCATGGGCCCAGTGATCGCGTCGATTCACGAAAAGCGCGATGAGTTCCGGCGTCAGATTAAGGAAGCCGGAGGCCTTGATGAGGCCCCCAAGCTGAAACTTACCTCTTAACCAGCAATCTTCGCCTTAATCGCATCCAACGCCGCCTGTGCCAATTCGGCACCTGCAGGACCGCCGCCTTGCGCCATGTCAGGGCGTCCACCGCCGCCTTGCGCGCCCATGGCCTCCGTCGCCGCACGCACAAGGTCAGGCGCAGTTATGGTGCCATGCAAGGCAGGCGAAACGGCAACCACAACCGTGTTGCTGTTTTCATTCGCGGCGATGATGGCGACGACGCCCGTGCCAATGGCTTTCATCTGGTCATCGGCAAGGCCGCGCAGCATTTTTGGCTCAATGCCCGCGATAACTTGCCCCATGAAGGTGATAGCACCGATGTGTTCGGCCTCTGCCTTTGGACCACCGCCACCTGACAAAGCGAGCGCGGTCTTGGCTTCGGAAAGCTCCTTCTCCAACCGCTTGCGATCGTTAATCAGCGTTTCGATACGCACGCTTACTTCGTCCGGAGCAGTCTTCAACATTGCGGCCACATTTTTCAACTGCGTCTCACGGCCAACAAGCCATAAGCGCGCCGCCTCTCCCGTCAGCGCCTCGATGCGGCGGATACCGCTTGCAACTGCGCCTTCGGAGATGATCGTGAGCAACGCGATGTCACCCAATGCGTTGACATGGGTGCCGCCGCACAGTTCCAACGAATAATGCGTATCCTCGCTTTTACCCATGGTTAGCACGCGAACTTCTTCGCCATATTTTTCGCCAAACAAGGCAAGTGCGCCAGCGGCGACGGCGTCATCGGGGGTCATCAACCGCGTCGTCACCGCGTCATTGCCGCGGATTTGCGCATTTACATCTGCCTCGATCATCGCAATCTCTTGCGGCGTTACCGCTTGGTTATGCGAAAAGTCGAACCGCAAGCGATCTGGTGCAACCATGCTGCCCTTTTGCGTTACATGCTCACCTAAACGGTGGCGCAATGACGCATGCAGCAAGTGCGTGGCGCTGTGGTTGGCGCGCAACGCGTCACGACGCTGGGTGTCGATTTTCAGCGTGACGAAATCGCCGACTTTAATTTCGCCTGCGCCAATCGTGACTTGATGCGCGTGCAAACGGCCCAATGGCTTTGCCGTGTCCGTCACTTCACCGCGCATGTTACCACTAGAAATCACGCCAACGTCACCCATCTGTCCGCCGCTCTCGCCATAAAATGGCGTCTGGTTGGTGATGACCGTGACAGTGTCATTGGCGACCGCCGATTGCACCTCAACGCCGTCATTGACGAGTGCAACAACTTGCCCCTCGCCTTCGTTCGCGGCATAGCCTGTAAACTCGGTGCTGCCGACACGTTCAGCAATGTCGAACCACACATCATCCGAAGCCTTCGCGCCCGAACCCTTCCATGCGGCCCGCGCCATCGCTTTTTGACTGTTCATCGCGGTTTCAAAACCCGCCTGATCAATGCCAAAGCCTTGCGCACGCAATGCGTCTTCGGTCAGGTCATAGGGAAAACCATATGTGTCATATAACTTGAACGCGGTATCGCCCGCCAGAATATCGCCTGGCGTCATGCCAGCGGTCGCTTCGTCGAGCAGCTTAATGCCCTTATCAAGCGTCCGGCGGAACTGCGTTTCCTCTTGCTTCAGCGTCGCCTCAATCATGGGCTGCGCGCGCAGCAATTCGGGGTAGGCCGCACCCATTTCGGCGGCAAGGCTTCCGACCAGACGGTGCATCAGCGGTTCTTTCGCGCCAAGAATATGCGCATGGCGCATGGCGCGGCGCATAATCCGCCGCAAGACATAGCCGCGACCTTCATTCGACGGCATCACGCCATCGGCGAGCAGAAAGCTGGTCGAACGTAGATGATCCGCGATGACGCGATGGCTGGCTTTTTGTTCGCCAACCGCCTTTGTGCTGGTGAGTTCCTCAGACGCGTTAATCAATGCCTTGAACGTATCTGTGTCGTAATTGTCCGTTACGCCCTGCATGACCGCAGAAATGCGCTCTAGCCCCATGCCCGTATCGATAGACGGCTTTGGCAATGGCACGTCGGTACCGTCGTCCTGCCGTTCAAACTGCATGAATACGAGGTTCCAGATTTCGACAAAACGGTCACCATCTTCGTCCGGACTTCCGGGAGGCCCACCGAAGATATGGTCGCCATGGTCGTAGAATATTTCGCTGCATGGTCCGCATGGCCCAGTGTCGCCCATCGACCAGAAATTGTCGTTGGTGGAAATTCGGATGATCCGTTCTTCAGGCAGGCCGGCAATCTTGCGCCACAGGTCGAACGCCTCATCATCGGTGTGATAGACGGTGGTGGTCAACCGCGCGGGATTCAGCCCCCATTCCTTGGTCAACAATGTCCATGCATGGGTAATCGCCTGCTCTTTGAAATAATCGCCGAACGAAAAATTGCCGAGCATTTCAAAAAAAGTATGGTGCCGCGCCGTATAGCCCACATTATCGAGGTCGTTATGCTTGCCCCCTGCCCGCACACATTTCTGGCTTGAGGCTGCACGCGGCGTTTCGCGACTTTCCAGGCCCGTGAACACATTCTTGAACGGCACCATCCCAGCATTGACGAACATCAATGTCGGGTCATTATAGGGCACGAGCGGTGCAGACTGCACTATGTCATGATTGGCACCACCGAAATAATCGAGGAAGCCACGGCGAATGTCATTGGTCGAGGTCATAATGACTGCGGCTTAGGGAACGACTCGCCGCGCTGCAAGCCGGATATGCAGTTTGCGGTCGCTATCACGCATAGGCATAAGGTCCGCCCTTTTGCAGGGCGGCCTGATACGCAGGGCGAGCATGGATTTTTTCGACGAAAGCAGTGAGATTCGGTAAGTTCGCCGCCCGGCCCATTTTAACCGCAGCTTCGGCCGGAAAGCTCAACATAATGTCAGCGCCCGTGAGGCTGTCGCCAACGAACCAACCCGTCGCTTTCAAAGTATCTTCCATGAACGCAAAATGGCTTTCAAGCTGCTGATTTATCCGCGGATGCAAGGGTGCAGCAGCATCGCCCAAACGGGCCGTATACAGGTTCAGCAAGATCGGCGTCATCGCCGAGCCTTCGGCAAAATGCATGAACTCCAGATAGCGGATATGTGCATCTGTGCCGCGTGCAGGGACAAGATGTGCGCCATTATGCCGTTCGCACAGATATTCGACGATTGCGCCAGATTCGGAAATGATTTTGCCGTCATCTTCAATCAACGGCGATTTCCCCAAAGGATGGATGTTTAAAAGCGCTTCGGGCGCAAGATTGGTCACAGCATCACGCGCATGATGGCGGATTTCATAAGGAAGGTTCAGTTCTTCGAGCAACCACAAGATACGTTGCGAACGCGAATTGTTGAGATGGTGTACGATGATGGTCATGGTTGCTTCCTTATGGATGGTCGTAATTTTGATGCATTTGTGCGGCGATTTCGCGTACCAGCTTGGCGGCCACGATGGCGGTAATGTCGTTCACGTCCCGCGCGGGGTTAAGTTCAACAATATCTGCGCCGACAATCTGCCCGCGTTGCTTGGCGATAATGGACAGGACTTCGCGGATCGTTAAGCCGCCGGGCTCTGGATGTGCCACGCCGGGCGCTTCGGAAGGATCAATGCCGTCAACGTCGATGCTGATATACAACGGGCCATCAAGGATGGGCACCATCGCGACTTCGAAATTGAGTATCGGCAGAATTTCGACTTTGTAACGCTCCGCCTGTTCGCGGCAATGCCTATTCAACGTACGAATGCCGACCTGCACGATACGCTGTGCATGACCCGCTTCCAATATGCGCGCAAAGGGCGAGGCATGGCTGCGCGGGTTGCCTTCGAAATCAGCATATATATCCGGATGCGCATCAAAATGCAGAATGTTCAGCGGTCCATAACGCGCCGCCAGCGCCGCAACGATGGGGTATGTCACCGCATGATCACCGCCCAGCAACAACGGGATAGCATCTGCGTTCACGGTTTCGGTCACCGCCTGTAGAATCAAGGCGTCATCGGCGGCGCAGTCAATGTCCGATAAGGGCAAATCACCGAGATCCTTGAGCATGACGTCAGTGCCAATTTCAAGGCCCGATTGCGCGGATAGATTGCCTCGGTCGCTCCACAATGCCGCGCGGATAGCCGGTGGCGCCAATGCGGCCCCACGCGCAAAGGAACTGTTCTGATCAGTCGGCAAACCGATAAGATGAATGACGGGCTTCATACCAACCGTTGTGCCCCAGCCATTGTGCCTGTCAAGAACTTAGCGCCCGTGCGCTCGCCGATGCGGCACACAAACCAAAAGGCAGCATCTGCCGACCATCATATAAATGACCCGCCCCGGGGTGGACCAGGGCGGGCCGAAAGCAGCAGCCTCAGGCAAGGCCGCGCTTGTTCTTAAAAATCTTAAGCGTCGTCTTCCGCGTCTGGCCCGGTCATCAGGACCTCAGCGACTTCTTTTGTCTTTCCGCGAATGGCTGCTTCCAACCGCGCCGCAACCTCCGGATTTTCGGTCAGATAGCTTTTCGAATTCTCACGACCTTGGCCAATACGGATCGAATCATAGCTAAACCAACTACCCGATTTTTCGACCAATCCCGCCTTCACACCCAGATCGAGCAGCTCACCCGTTTTGGAAATGCCTTCGCCATACATGATGTCAAATTCGACCTGTTTGAATGGCGGCGCGACCTTATTCTTTACAACCTTTACGCGGGTCGCATTGCCAACAATATCTTCGCCTGCCTTGATCTGGCCTGTGCGGCGGATGTCCAAACGCACCGATGCATAGAATTTCAGGGCATTGCCGCCCGTTGTGGTTTCTGGCGAACCATACATCACCCCAATCTTCATACGAATCTGGTTGATGAAGATGACCATGCAGTTCGACCGGCTGATTGAACCGGTAATTTTGCGCAGCGCCTGGCTCATCAAGCGCGCCTGCAAACCCACATGGCTGTCGCCCATTTCGCCTTCGATTTCTGCGCGCGGAACAAGTGCCGCCACCGAGTCGATCACGATGATGTCCACTGCGTTTGAACGCACCAAAGTGTCAGCAATCTCAAGCGCTTGTTCACCGGTATCCGGCTGCGACACGATCAAATTGTCTACGTCTACGCCAAGCTTCTTGGCATAGCCGGGGTCAAGCGCATGCTCTGCGTCGATGAAGGCCGCTGTACCGCCTGCCTTTTGCGCCTCTGCAATTACGTGCAGGGTCAATGTCGTCTTACCCGAACTTTCAGGGCCGTAAATTTCAATCACGCGTCCCTTGGGCAATCCACCAATGCCAAGCGCAATGTCCAGCCCAAGCGAGCCGGTCGAGACGGCATCAATGCTGATCGCCTCGCGGCTGCCAAGCTTCATCGCCGAACCCTTGCCGAATGCGCGATCAATCTGCGCCAAAGCTGCTTCTAGGGCCTTTTCACGTTCCGAATTTTTCATACCGTTTGCCTGATTCCCATCAATTATCTTGAGACTTGCTGCCATTTTTCCACTCCTTAGCGTCATGCCTGCTCCGAAGGACTTCCCCGAAACGCATCCTTTGTACGCTTTCTGTTCCAAAAGAACAAGAGTGGAACAAATAAATTTACATGTTGTTTTTCAGTACCTAACCTAATTGCCCTGCGCAAGCACGTCGTTGACCGCCTCGGCAATTTGCTGGACGGAAAACGGCTTAGCCAAGAAAGCGACATTGTCGAGACGGATCGTTTCGCGCAGTCGGCGGCGATATCTTGTTCAAATTGGCCCCTTACCCGATAAAATCATGCTGCTTAGACTTAAGGTACAGTTTACCATAGCCTTGGGCTGGAACGCATCGGACCATTTGTCAAGATTTCGTAATCGCCATGCAGGTTCTTCCAATGGGCTGTGCGAATTTCTTGAAACTGAATTATACATCAACCATCTGATATAATTTACATTAAGTTGCATCGAAGCCGATTGACGTGTGTTGATGGGGCAGGTTATCAAATGCTTGGCCGCAGGAGCAGGCATATGCGCGTTTTACCGGTAGTTTTTGCGCTTTTTGCAACGATGTTGACTATCTACGCTGCGTTCTACGCGCTCTTTGCGGTGGTTACGGCGGCGCATTGGGCTGAGGAGCTCGGGATTGACGTTCACATAATCACGCACTCAATGCTGTTATTGGCTTCGCTTCTCATTGTTTTGCCACGGCTGAAACATGGAATTACCGTTTTGCGCAGCAGGTTCCGTTGAAATAAAATCACAGCTAAACAGAACCAACTTCCCTGCTTTAATCCAACCAGTGCATTATCTGCCCGACGAAAGTGACTTCGACCGGCGGCGCCATTTGGCACTTACCCGCCAGCGCCAAAACCAAGCAGCAACGAAGTAACCAACGACCGCAGCAACGATTGAAATAATGGCGAGCCCAGCTATCCCCTGAACGAGTGCAAGCGGCGCTTCATTCCAGACATAGTCGCCCCAAGCAGATAAGGGCGCGGCCGTTTCAACGAGTTCGTAAAAGCGCCCGGAACCGTTGTTTAGCCGCAAAACGGATTCACCAACATAGATCGACCCAAACAATATGAACGGCGTGGTCGCTGGCATGCTTAGAAAAGTCATCGCCGCGCCGATTGGAATATTGGCGCGGAGCGGCAACGCCAATAATGCGACGCCGGCAATTTGAACACCAGGTACCAAGAGGAAAATGCCGACGAGCAGGCCAAGCGCGACGCCGCGCGGCACCGACCGGCGCGTAAATCGCCACAATGCCGGGTGGAAAACACGTTGCGCAAAAGGACGCAGAAAACGGCTGCGTTCAAAGCTGTCGCGAGTCGGCGCTTGCTTATGTAACCAGGCGTTGAATTTGCTCATCCGCGATCCCGCATAATTCTTCCTTGTTCCCGCTTCCAATCGCGCTCTTTTTCCGTCGCACGCTTGTCTGGGGCCTTTTTACCCTTTGCCAACGCCAGCTCCACTTTCGCCCTGCCCCGGCCGTTGAAGTAAATCGACAGCGGAACGAGCGTCATACCTTGACGCATTACAGCTCCATGTAGCTTGTTTATTTCACGTTCATTAAGGAGTAATTTGCGTGGGCGCTTCGGTTCATGATTGAAACGGTTTCCGTGGCTGAATTCGGGAATATTGGCGTTAATCAGCCAAATTTGATCATCACGAACTTCGGCATAACTCTCGGCAATTGAGCCCTCGCCAAAGCGTAAGGACTTTACCTCCGTACCAGTCAGGACAATGCCAGCTTCATATTTGTCATCGATATGAAAGTCATACCGCGCCCGCCGGTTTTCGGCGACCGTTTTGACCTTGTTAAATGCTTCCGGCTTTGGACGAGTCATTAGATGAGACCTGCATTCTCCAAAGCGGCATCAACCTGACGACGACTTGCCTCACTCGGCGGCGTCATTGGTAAACGCAACTCCGTCGGGAAGCCTTCGATTACCCGAGACAAAGCATATTTGATTGGACCGGGGGACGCATCAGAAAACAATGCCAAATGGAGGGGGTAGAGCTTGTCATTCAGTTCACGCGCCAAATCATAGTCACCTGAGGCACAGGCCGCTTGAAACTCAGCGCATAGTTTCGGCGCGACATTCGCCGTCACCGAAATACAGCCTTTTCCACCCGCCGCATTGAACGCAAGCGACTGTTCATCGACCCCGGACAACAAACAAAAGTCCGGCCCACAAGCCAAACGATGGTCGGTAACGCGCGGCATGTCGCCACTGGCATCCTTAATACCGATTACGGTCGGTAACTTTGCCAGACGGGCAACGGTTTCCGGCTTAATATCTGTCACCGTGCGCGCCGGCACATTGTAGAGCAATATCGGCAAATCGTTCTTTTTCGTCATATGTTCGAAATGCGCGTAAATACCCTCTTGGTTTGGCCGGTTGTAATAAGGCGCAACCACCAATCCGGCGGCAGCCCCGCTTTTCTTGGAAAAGTTGAGGTGCAGAACAGCGTTGTTCGTGTCGTTTGATCCGCAACCCGCGATAACAGGCACGCGTCCAGCGGCTTGCTCTATGCATATCTCAATAACGCGATGATGCTCCGCGTTAGACAGTGTCGACGCCTCTCCAGTGGTTCCTGCGGGCACAAGCGCGCTTGAGCCTTGCTCGATTTGCCAATCGATCAACGCACGAAAATGCTTTTCGCTAAACGCTCCGTCGCAAAAAGGAGTCACTAGAGCCGGTATTGATCCGGAGAACATATTATAAGACTTTCATTCTGATCCAAATTGAACGCTAAGCTTACTATAGTCGCTTGTTCAGCAATTGATAAGGATGGGGTCCATAATATGTCCGGCATGGTAAAGCATCTCATTTCCGCATCCGTGCTGATTATTCCATTTATTGCGTCCGCATCCGCACAGAAATCCGACGGGATTATATGGCAAAGCGGCACCGGCACCGGACAAATATCCACGCCATCCGGACAAATATTGTCTACACCGGTCATTTACGACCCAAGCGAGGGTAAAATCCCCGCCGCGCTGCAGCGTTGGAAAATGTTAAGCGCACCCGGCAATTATAGCTTTAACGATTACGCCTCATTTTTGATGCTCTACCCCGATTGGCCAAATGCCGATGACATGCGCAAAAAAGCGGAACAGGCGATCAATCCCCTGTCTTACTCTCCTAACCAAGTCGTGGCTTATTTTGACCGGTTGCCGCCAGTCAGCAATGAAGGTCGCGCAAAATTTGCGTTGGCGCTGGATAGTGTTGGCGACAAGGCCCGCGGTGAAGCGCAAGCGCGCGAGGCATGGCGCGGCGGCGCATTGAGCGACGAAGATGAAGGACGGGTTTTCCGCATTGCCCGCGGCACGCTGACCTCTGCTGACCATGATGCACGAGTCGACCGGTTGCTGTGGTCAGGGTTGACGCGCGGCGCCGAACGCTGGATCGCTTTTACCTCGCCGCAGCGTCGCCCCGCATTTGTGGCGGCATGGGCAATGCGGATAAAGTCCCCCGATGCCGACTTAAAGGTGCAAGAGGCAGGCGCTTTAGCAAGCAGCGAAGCCAGTCTTCTGGCGGCCCAAGCGGACGCAATGCGGGCCGCTGGTAACGGCTTGGCTGTGCGCGAATTGCTTGCAAACCGACGGAATCTGGCCGCACCCGTGCCCGTCCTCAAAGATTGGTACCAATTGCTGCTGACGCAAGCACGCGCGTCTGAAAATGATGGTCAATATGACATGGCCTATCGCATCGCCTCTCGTGTGGACGACGCCGTCCCTGCTGGCCTTATATTGGCGGATCAGGATCTGGCTACGCGTGATCGATATACCAGCCTCACTTGGCTGGCCGGATCGGTGGCTATGCACCGCTTGGGCCGCCCGCGTGATGCCGTAAACATGTTCGAACTTTATGCGACTGCCGCAAAAACTGCACAAACGCGATCAAGGGGTTTTTACTGGGCTGGCAAGGCCGCAGCCAAGGCTGGCGACCCGTCAGGCGCGACGGGCTATTATGAAAAAGCAGCGGCATTTTATGAGAGCTTTTTTGGCCAGTTGGCCTTGGAGCAGCTGCGTCGTCCCTTGCCGCAAGTTCCGCGCGTGGCAGCCACCCCGCCAATTCTGGCGGACGGCAATGTTCCCCCTGTGCATTTGGCAGCAGCCCTGGCCGCAAAATATGGCAGCTGGCGTGACCAGAGCAACTTTTTCAGGGCCATTGCCCGCCACGCGGATGACCGTGAGGAATATACGGCTGCGATTGGCCTGTCGCAAAAGCTTGGCCGTCCGGATCTGGCCGTCATGGCGGGTCGTGCAGCGCGCACCGATGGCATCCCAGATTTGCTGGGTAACAGCTACCCCACCGTCAATGTTCCAGCGGCGCATAGCCAGACCTGGACGCTCGCCCATGCAATCATGCGTCAGGAAAGCCAGTTTGACCGCGCCGCCGTCAGCCACGCAGGGGCCCGCGGCCTGATGCAGTTGATGCCCGGAACAGCGCGGGAGACATCGGGCAAAATCTCAATGGCCTATCGTCCTGATGCGCTGACCGTTGATACCGATTACAATATCGCCTTGGGTGCCACCTATATTGAGCGCATGCTCGATTATTATGACGGAAGTTATCCCTTGGCCATCGCTGCGTATAATGGCGGTCCGGGCAATGTGAACAAATGGCTCCGTGCTTATGGCGACCCGCGCACAGGCAGCATCGATATGATGGATTGGATTGAGAAAATCCCGCTCAGCGAAACCCGCGATTATGTCTATCGCGTTTTGGAAAATGCGGTGATGTATGACCATCTCCACCCTGAAAAGGCACGGGTGCGCTCGGCAACGCCACTGAGCGCCTATTTGGGCAAATCGACACCGGGTTAATACCCACCCTTTCGGCTCGAGCGGGGTCAAGGTATCGCTAGGTCACGCCGCACTTCTGGGCTCTCTCGACTCTCCTCGCCCCGAACGGCTAAGGCGGATGCATGGCCGAACGCACCAACCCGATTACCCCAGCCGGATTCGCGGCCTTACGCGAACGCTATGAACAGCTGTTCGCCATCGACCGACCCGCAGTGGTTGAAATCGTCCATTGGGCCGCAGGCAATGGCGACCGAAGCGAGAATGGCGATTATATCTATGGCCGCCAAAAGCTCCGCGCGATTGACCGGGAATTGGGTCAGCTGTCCAAAAAGATGAAAGTCGCCCAAATACTCGACCCATCCAAGCAAGAGGACCGAAGCCGCATATATTTTGGCGCGTGTGTTACGATTGCGGATGTCGATGACGTGGAACGCACGATCACAATCCTTGGCGACGATGAAGCGGATGCCAGCAACGGACGCATAGGCTGGAACGCACCCCTTTCCCGCGCCTTACGCGGCGCGCGCGTCGGTGATGTCAAAACTGTGAATTTGCCGACAGGGCCCAAAGAATGGGAAATAATACGGATAGACTATCCCTTGGGGGAATAGCCAATCGTCCGCTGCGCCAAAGCCACGACCGCTGGATCAGCCTCTGGAAATTCCGGCGGCACACTCTTCTCTAATTCTGCGATAACATGCGTAAGGACCGCAATCCGAGCCGCCTTTTGATTATTGCCGTCGATAACGGTCCAAGGTGCCCAATGCGTATGCGTGCGCTTGAACATATCCTTTAGCGCGTCGAGATATTCCTCCCGCTTTTCGCGATTGCGAAAATCTTCTGCAGTGACTTTCCACCTTTTGGTTGGATCATCCAGCCGTTCTGTCAGAACCTTGTCTTGTATTTCAGCAGTCACATGCAAGAATATCTTGATAATCTTCGTGCCGATTTCGCCTTGGCGCGATTCAAATTCGTTGATTTCGTCATAGCCGCGCCGCCATTCGGCTTCGGTGCAAAATCCCTCAACACGTTCCACAAGTACGCGGCCATAATGGCTTCTGTCCCAAATGCTGATTTCCCGTTTGCCCGGCAATTTATTCCAGAAGCGCCACAGGAAATGCTTGTCCTTTTCTTCTAAGGTTGGCGCAGAAATAGGGAAGACCTGATAAAATCGCGGGTCAAGCAAAGAGGTCATGCGCTTAATTGCACCACCCTTGCCTGCGGCATCCCAGCCTTCGACGATGATTAAGGTGCGCGCTTCATGCAGAATGTGCAGTGCCTGCAGCTCGGACAAGCGGTCCTGAAGACTTTTCAGGTCCTTATCATAAGCGCCGTCATATATTTTACCGGCTTCAAACTGGGAAAGGTCGATAGACATTCTAGCTTTCCAGCATCTATTGCGCGGACAAACAAGCGAAAGCGCAGCTCTGTCCCCAAAAGGGACAGATCCTGCTGCTCAACTTATCCCTGAAATCAGGCCTTGGGCGGCTGCTCCACCACGCGAATATGCAATTCGCGCAGTTGCTTGGCCATCGCAGGCGACGGCGCACCCATCAAAAGGTCTTCCGCCCGTTGGTTCATCGGGAACAAGGTGATTTCACGCAAATTCTGAACGCCACACAAAAGCATGACCATCCGGTCCACCCCTGCGGCCATGCCGCCATGCGGTGGCGCACCAAATTGGAATGCGCGATACATGCCGCCAAAGCGCGCCTCAACGTCGGCCTGCGTCAAACCCGTGAGTTCAAACGCCTTGACCATCAAATCGGGGTGCTGGTTCCGGATCGAGCCTGAGGCAAGCTCATAGCCGTTACAGACCATGTCATATTGATAGGCCTTGATGGTGAGCGGGTCCTGCGTTTCGAGCGCCTGTAGCCCGCCCTGAGGCATTGAGAAGGGGTTATGGGCAAAGTCGACCTTTTTGTCTTCTTCGCTCCATTCGTAGAATGGGAAGTCGATTATCCAGCAAAAACGGAACGCGTCTTTTTCAATCAGGTCAAGTTGCTCGCCCGTCCGCGTACGCGCCGCGCCAGCCAGCTTTGCCGCTTGCTCTTCCTTGCCAGCGGCGAAGAAGCAACCATCATCAGGTCCAAGGCCGATCGCGTCGTACAGCGCGCGCATTCCCTCTTCGCCATGGTTCTTGGCGATTGGGCCGCCAAACTCGCCACCCTTACGGGTCACATAGCCTAGTCCGGCGTGACCTTCGCTGCGCGCCCATTCGTTCATGTCGTCGAAGAATTTACGGCTCTTATCCGCTGTTTTTGGCGCAGGAATAGCGCGGACAACGCCGCCGCCGTCAACAATGCGTTCAAACAGACCGAAGCCCGAGGTTTTGAAATGGTCCGTAACGTCGTGGATGATCAGCGGGTTGCGCAAGTCCGGCTTGTCAGTGCCGTAATTCAGCATCGCCTTTGAATGCGGGATGCGCGGGAACTGTCCGGCTGGTGTCACTTTTTTGCCGTCGGCAAATGCCTCAAACACGCCCGCCATCACGGGTTCCATCGTGTCCCATATTTCTTCCTGCGTGACAAAACTCATTTCCAGATCAAGCTGGTAAAATTCGCCCGGCAAACGGTCGGCGCGCGGGTCTTCATCGCGGAAGCATGGTGCGATCTGGAAATAGCGGTCGAAGCCGGCGACCATCAACAGCTGCTTATACTGCTGTGGCGCTTGCGGCAGCGCAAAGAATTTGCCTGCGTGGATGCGGCTTGGCACGAGGAAATCGCGCGCGCCTTCAGGGCTGGATGCAGTCAAGATGGGCGTTGAATATTCCGTGAAGCCGATATCTTCCATCCGGCGGCGCGTTTCGCGAATGATCTGCGTGCGCTTGACGATGTTGGCGTGGAGCGTTTCGCGGCGCAAATCGAGAAAGCGGTATTTCAATCGCGTTTCTTCGGGATATTCTTGCTCACCGGCAACTGGCAATGGCAGTTCTTCCGACTTGCTCAGCACCGTGACGCTGCGGGCAAAAACTTCAATCTGCCCGGTCGGCAGATGGGCATTGACCGTGCTTGCGCTGCGGGCCTTCACCTCGCCATCAATGGTGATGACGCTTTCGAGGCGCAACGCCTCCAATATCGGTAAAGCGGGGCTGTCAGTATCGGCGACAATCTGCGTCATGCCATAATGGTCGCGCAGATCGACGAACAACACGCCGCCATGGTCACGCTTACGGTGGACCCAGCCCGACAGGCGGACGGTTTCGCCCACATGGGAATCGCGGAGTTCGGCGCATTTGTGCGTACGATAAGCGTGCATTGTTTACTCAATTCAAAAAAGCTGTGGAAAGCGGGCCTGTCAACAGTGCAGCGGCACTTTGTCAAGTCGTGAATGGGTGCTAGGGCGATGCCCAATGCAGATTCATCCACTCATCACTGACAGCAAACGCCTCGCCGAATTATGCGCACGCCTTGCACAATCGCCTTTTGTAGCGGTCGACACCGAATTTATGCGGGAAAATACCTATTATCCCGACTTATGTTTGGTGCAATTGGCCGACGCCCATGAGGCCGCGGCGATTGACCCCAAGGCCGAAGGTCTTGACCTGACGCCAATGCTTGAGCTGCTGTGCGAAAATGAAGATGTGTTAAAGGTTTTCCACGCAGGTGGCCAGGATATCGAGATATTCTTCAACCTGACCGGCAAAACCCCGCACCCCATGTTCGACACGCAAATTGCCGCCATGGCGCTGGGCCAGGGTGAGCAAGTCGGTTACTCGAACCTTGTCGACCTGTGGATGGGTATCCAGTTGGACAAGGGCGCCCGCTTTACCGATTGGTCGCGGCGTCCGCTGGACAAACGCCAAATCGATTATGCCATTGCGGATGTAACGCATTTGTCGGTTATTTTTCCGATGATGTTGGAAAAGCTTAAAACTACTGGCCGTGGCGCGTGGTTGAATGACGAGATGGAGCGCATTTCCGACGCCGCCAATTATCGCAATGACCCTGAAAACGCGTGGGCACGGATTAAGGTGCAATCGCGCAAACCTGACGTGCTTGGTCGGCTTCAAGCCATGGCTGCGTGGCGCGAGAAAGAGGCGCAGCGCAAGAATATCCCGCGTGGCCGCATTATGAAGGATGAAACGCTGGCCGATATCGCCGCGCATCCCCCCAAAAGTCAGGCGGATCTGCCCAAAGTGCGTGGCCTTTCGCCCGCATGGCGTGACAATGACATAGGTGCGCGTCTGATCGGAGTGATTGAAGCAAGCCAGCCTATGGCGCGTGACAATTTGCCCGACCGTGCCCGATCGTCCCCTAGCGGTGGCAAAGACGGTTCGCTGGTCGCGGATCTGCTAAAGCTGTTACTCAAAATCCGATCACGCGAAATCAACGTAGCCCCGCGCTTGATTGTGCGGACGGAAGAACTTGAGCGCTTGGCTGCGGGCGAGCGCGAAGACCTTGAAGTGTTAACGGGATGGCGTTTTGACCAATTCGGGCGCGATGCTCTGGATCTTGTGGAAGGTCGGTTGGCCTTTGCCGTGGTCAACGGCAAGCTCAAGATGACCCTCACACATGAAGAAGACATGGTGCGCGAAACGCCGGCTTAGATCCTGATCCTAAATCAGTCTTCGAGAACTTTTTTTACCAAGGTCAAATTTACGGGCGCATTTTCCGAGAGCGCCATGGCGTTTGCAGATCGCGCAAATTTCTCAATGGCAACATAGCTGCGTTCGATACGCCGCTTCACATAGCTTAAGGCATCGATGCTGATCGCAGCGCCACGGTCGGAGAGCTGTTTTTGCAGCAATTGTTCAATCATCTCATCATCCGGCGGCGCAATGTCGAGCAACATTGCAGCGCCTAATCGCGACTGCAAATCGGGCAGTGCAATATTCCATTCCGCAGGTTGCCAACGCGATATCAATAACAATGGCACGCCGCTTTCTTGTGAACGGTTCCACGCATTGAAAAGTGTTTCGTCGGAACTGGCTTGGGCTTCATCGATGACAGTGCCATTCTGTCCCGAGAAATACCGCGCCATCAGCGTTTTTCCGGAGCGGGCTGGCCCAGTTAAGATCGCACAACGCTTTGCCCAGCTAGCCGCCCTGGACAGTCCGGCAAAGGCCGCTGCATTCGAATCCGTGATGATGAGGCTGGACGACGCGCCACCGCGCAACTCATCCAAGGGCAAAGCAATTTGACGCATCGACCCGCTAAATGCGCTTATGGCCGGGGCTGAGGCGCGGAAGGGGCCTGCCCCTCTGGCACAATCGATCTGACGACGTCATCAAGCGATGGCGCGGCGGGTTCCTGTGACGGTGCGCCAGTTTCATCCAAAGCCGCGGCGTCTTCGACTGCGCTCTCCAAATCCTCGCCCTCAACCACTTCGGGTTCAAGGACCAAAGATGCATCCGCCCGCAGGCGCCCCGAGGCTAAGGCCGATTGGAACAATTGATCCATCCGCATCACTGCCTGATCCATCATCGCAGGAATGCCAGCGCTGCCCGTCGTGCGCAGCGTGAACGCACCCAGAAACTTGTTATCGGGACCATAACGCGCCGAAAAACGTCCGATGACTGGACCACCCGGCCATTGCCGTTCAATCCGCGCGATGGGAATGATAACGTCCGCCGCACCGAATTGGTCAAGAATCGTGCGCCACCAAATGCGACTGCGGCGTTCCGGTTGGCCTGCATTCAACAAAAGCGACTCGCCACCTGCCCCGCTTGGGCGGACATAATCGATCGTGCTGTCTGCGGTACGAAATTTGGCCCAGCTTCGTTGCCATGATGTGCGCTGTTCAAACACCGTGGGTGCACCTGCGGAATAGGTCACGGGCAACAACATCAAAGGCGCAGAACGCCTTGCAACGCCGCTGACGCCCAGCAACTGGCCTGCGCGCGCACGGTCAAATAGGACGCCCAGCTTTGCAACATAACGGCGTGGGCCAATTTGTTCCTGTTCCACCACAATCGCAGCGGTAATGCCGTCCAAGGTCGAATCGGACAGGCCAGCCCCTACTTCATTATGGGTTTTGCGCCACAATGCCGCCCATGCAATGCGCTGCGCCTGCTCCCATCCCTTTTTTCGTGCTTCAAAGGCGTTGTCGCCAACCACGTTGACCGAAACGCCGGTAACTTCAAAGTCGCCGGCGCTCGCAATCGGCGCAATACCGCGCTTTGGCCCTTCAATCTGCGCAACGACGATGCCACCGCCAACCAGCGCCAAAGGCAAGCCGATTGCAGCAATGCGGAACCAATTCTTGCGCAAATTTTTCATCTTGGCACCTTTAGGCGACATAGACGTGGAATTCCAAGCTTGTTCTCGCTAACGGCGTCAAATGGACGCAAAAGATCAAACCCCAGAATCCTACACCTATGCCAAGGCGGGTGTTTCCATCGAAACCGGTAATGCCCTGGTGCGCGCCATTGCGCCACTGGCCAAAGCAACGCGTCGTGCAGGTGCGGACGCGGACCTTGGCGGATTTGGCGGGTTCTTCGATTTGAAAGCAGCAGGGTTTAATGACCCCTTGCTTGTGGCCGCAAATGACGGTGTCGGCACGAAGCTGAAGCTTGCGATAGAATCGGGACGGCATGAAGGCGTCGGCATCGACCTCGTCGCGATGTGCGCAAATGACCTGATCGTGCAAGGCGCAGAGCCGCTGTTTTTCTTGGATTATTATGCGACCGGCAAGCTCGATAATGCTATCGCGACATCCGTTGTGGCCAGCATCGCTAAGGGCTGCAAACTGGCTGGATGCGCGCTGATCGGCGGCGAAACCGCGGAAATGCCCGGCATGTATTCCGACGGTGATTATGACCTTGCTGGCTTTTGCGTCGGCGCGGTGGAACGCGACCAAGTGCTCACGGCAGACAAAATTGAAGCGGGCGACGTCATCTTGGGCCTCGCATCTTCTGGCGTGCACTCCAACGGCTTTTCCTTGGTGCGCAGGCTTGCGACGGACAAAGGCTGGAAGCTGGATCGCCCCGCTCTGTTTGACCAGAATGTCATCTTGATCGACGCGCTGATGGCGCCCACACGTATCTATGTGCAATCCTTGCTGCCGCTGGTGCGCACGGGCAAAATCCACGCGATGGCGCATATTACGGGCGGCGGTTTGCTTGAGAATATTCCGCGCATTTTGCCAGCAGGGCTTCATGCGCATGTCAACGCGGACGCTTGGACGCAGCCGCGTATAATGGCGTTTTTGCAAGCACAGGGAAATATTGAGCCCGAGGAAATGGCGCGCACATTTAACTGTGGTGTCGGCATGGCTGTCGTGGTGGCGCACGGGGATGTGGCCGACGTCACGGCCACGCTAGAGGCCGCTGGTGAGACGGTGTTTAATATCGGTCACATTGCAGCAGGTGACAAGGGCTGCACCGTTAAGGGCTCTGTCGAAACATGGAGCGCGCAATCCGATTGGACTGCGACTTATGTGGGCTAAACTACCTTTATCCCCCTCCCGCCTGCGGGAGGGGCTAGGGGTGGGGCGAACCGAAGCTTCGCGTGCAGCGTTTAATGTGGAAGCCCTCCCCCGACCCCTCCCGCCTGCGGGAGGGGAGAGCAAATGAAAGCCAAAGTCGCCGTCCTCATCTCCGGCGCGGGCACGAATATGGCTGCCTTATTGTACGCCTCTAAATTGCCAAGCTGCTCCTATGAAATTGTTCTGGTCGCCAGCAACAACCCAGATGCAGAAGGGCTGAAAGTCGCGGCGACAGAGGGTATCCCGACCTTTGCGGTATCACATATCGGCCTTGACCGTGCCGCGCATGACGCGGTCATGCATGACGCGATCGTCAAAGCCGGTGCGGTCTATATCACTTTGGCTGGTTATATGCGAATATTATCCAAAGAATTCGTCACAAAATGGGATGGACGCATGCTCAATATCCACCCGTCTTTGCTGCCAAAGTATAAGGGCCTGCACACCCATCAAAGAGCTATTGACGCTAATGACACAGTCGCGGGAACCAGCGTGCATTTGGTCACGGCGGAATTGGACGATGGCCCCGTGCTTGGCCAAATCGAAGTGGCGATTTTGCCCGGCGACACAGCAGATACGCTCGCCGACCGCGTTAAAATGGCGGAGTATCAATTATACCCCAAGACGCTGGCAGATTTTGTCGCGCGCGACACCAACCCGGAATATCTGACGGCGCAAGTCCGTACCCTCGCCCTCGTCCAGCCTGAAGCCGATGAAGTTATGTCCCACGGCATGCCCTGCTTCGGCATCGTTGGTGGCAAGAAATTCGCTTATGTGTCTACCGACCATCACGGCGACGGCAAGACTGCCTTGCTGGTCAAAATCAGCGGCGCGGAGGAGCAAGCGATGCTCATCGACAGCGATGCGGAGCGTTATTATCGCCCTGCCTATTTCGGGGATGGGTGGGTCGGCATTAGGCTGGACCTTGGCGATACAGATTGGGACCATATCGGCGACTGGATCGCCAAAAGCTGGCGCGCGGTTGCGCCGAAGAAGCTGACTAGGCTTATGGATGTGGCCAATGAATTCTAACGCTAGCACCGGATTTATTGCCATTTATCGGTGGCGGGTGGCTCCTGAACATGAGACTGATTTTCGAAATCGTTGGTGCGAAGTAACACGCCAAGGGTCCGAGCATGGGTCTTTTGGCTCATGCCTTGGTCGTGGCGCAAATGAAGAACTAGTCGCAATTGCGCTTTGGCCTACTGAAGTTGCACGCGAAAAAGCGTTTCGCGCGATGTCGGCAGACGGTCCTTGGCCGCCTGCCGAGCGGATCAGTGAAGATACACTGCAAGTACTCGACGATTTATGGAAAAAATCGCCTTTTCGAGAATAGTTTAACCAACAATCTCTTCAGGCTTGAAGAAATAGGCGATTTCGATGGCGGCGTTTTCATCGCTGTCCGAACCATGGACGGTGTTGGCCTCGATGCTTTCGGCCAATTCCTTGCGGATGGTGCCGGGTTCCGCATTTTCAGGGTTCGTTGCGCCCATGATGTCGCGGTTGCGCTGCATGGCATTTTCGCCTTCAAGCACTTGCACGACCACTGGTCCGCTGATCATGAATTCGACGAGTTCGCCAAAGAACGGGCGTTCTTTGTGTACGGCGTAAAAGCCTTCGGCTTGTGCACGCGACATGTGAATGCGCTTTGAAGCCACAACGCGCAGGCCAGCTTCTTCAAGCATCTTGGTCACGGCACCCGTCAGGTTGCGGCGTGTTGCGTCGGGCTTGATGATCGAAAATGTGCGCGTAACCGCCATGAGATGCTCCAAATAAATAGGGGTGAATTTGGCGCGCGTCTAACGATGCTTGGCCTTTTTGGCAAGCTTTATGGGCCTTGCACCCATTTACCACCGTCCTGTTTCCAGTAACGCCGCTCCACCCCATCGCTTAAGCTTCGCCACGCGGCCCGCGCGTTGTCGGTGTGGCTGGGCGGAAAGAGGTAAAAAATGCGATCGAATTCCTTTTCAATCGGGCGCCAGTTGCCATCGGCAATGGCCACAAACCGCGCTTCATTCGTGGCTGCGACATCATGTGACAACAATATGGGTTGCAGGGCATCCTCCCCCTCACCTGCCTTGGCATGCGCGAGAAAACTGTCCGCCTTTGCCGTCCAAAGCGCGGACGATATGGCGTCCAATTGCACGCTGTCGTCACTGACGATCAATAACCGCCCCTCATCGTCCAATATACGCTGGGCGATGAGGGCAAGTATTTTTTCAGCAGGATCGCGGGTGAGCTGATAGAAATCGACCTGCATGATGCCGCTACATCAACCTTCGAAATTGTCGGCGACGAAGCGATTAAGCAAACGCACGCCAAATCCGGTTGCGCCCTTGTCCCATACGGGGCCCGGCTTGTCGGCCCACACGGTGCCAGCAATATCAAGATGCGCCCATTTCACGCCGTCCTTGATGAAGCGGCCCAAAAATTGCGCGGCGGTAATGGAGCCTGCGCCTTTCCCGCCGATATTCTTCATATCGGCAATCGGGCTGTCGATCATCTTGTCATAAGCCTTTGACAAGGGGAGACGCCATAAAGGGTCGCCTGATGCCTTACCCGCTGCCGTGAGCTTATCGGCAAGTTCGTCACTGTTCGAGAATAGCCCCGCATATTCACTGCCAAGCGACACGATGATCGCGCCCGTCAGTGTCGCCAAATCGACGATATATTCTGGGTTATACTTCTCCTGCACCCAATGGAGCGCGTCGCACAAAACAAGGCGGCCTTCTGCATCGGTGTTCAGCACCTCAATCGTTTGGCCCGACATGGACGTAACGATATCACCGGGACGTTGCGCATTACCGTCGGGCATATTCTCCACAAGGCCGCAAACGCCAACGACATGGGCCTTGGCCTTGCGTCCCGCCAATGCCTTCATGGCACCTGCAACCGCGCCGGCACCGCCCATATCCCATTTCATATCTTCCATGCCTGCGGCTGGCTTAATGGAAATACCACCTGTATCGAACGTAACGCCCTTGCCGACCAAGGCGACTGGCCGTTGCTGCGCGCCGTCGGTGCCGTCCCACTTCATCACCAACAGCCGTGCCGGGCGACGTGAGCCTTGCGCCACGCCCAACAGCGCCCCCATGCCAAGCGCCGCCATATCCTTATCATCCAGCACGCTGATTTCGACGCCCAGTTCTTTTAAATGCTGGCAACGATCAACAAAGCTTTCTGGATAAATGATATTTGCAGGCTCCGTCACTAATTCCTTTGTCAAAACAACGCCTTGCGCGACCGCTTGGTAACTTGTCCAATGCGCGCTGGCTTCTTTAGGCGCAGCAACAACGGTGAACGACTCGACAGTCGGCTTTGACGTTTCGGGCAATTTGGTGCGATATTTGTCCATCCGCCAGTTGCGCAGCGTTGCGCCAAAAGCAACCTCTGCCGCGAACTGCGCCGTCAAATTAGCCCCATGAAGGGCAATGTGCTTTGCGCCCGATGTCTGCACCTTGGCGATGATGTCTCCGCCAGCTTTCTGGTAATCCGCCGCCTCACCTTCCGCCACACCAAGCAGCATGATGCGCACCAACTTGCCGTCTTGTTCGTTGATCAACAGGAAGTTTTGCCCCGCCACACCTTCAAACCGCGCAAGCTTTGCGGTCGCGTGAATAATGTCCGCTTTTTCCAAGGGAAATTCGAAATCGGCAAAAGTGCTTTTGGTAACGATAAATGCGATCACGTCGGCATCTTTGGGGCGCGCATCGATAAAATTGATTTTCATGGAAATAAACAGCCTTTCCGCTGGGTGTCATGTTTGACATTTCTATAGGCCTATTATCCGTTCCGATTAAAGCAAAAGATGGTCAGAATATGCCAGCGCTTAGCCGCAAATAATGCCATGCGTGGCAACATGGGTGGACCCACGGCAATAGCGGCGATAAAGGGCAGTTTGGTTTTTATGATTATTCCCGCCCCCCGGCCC